>Ga0206823_1022_pt1 | contig 48883 bp, 36 predicted proteins | sample Alteio_BWOrgCont_81_FD_152868 | JGI IMG/M metagenome (GOLD analysis project Ga0206823, IMG submission 152868) | Enriched cells from forest soil in Barre Woods Harvard Forest LTER site, Petersham, Massachusetts, United States -... | ecosystem: Environmental > Terrestrial > Soil > Temperate forest >...
TAAAATGTTTGAGAATAGCCGTATTAGTTGACCGTAACCATACCTTGTTTCCAATTAAAGCTGATTATATAGGTTTATCTGTTGCTACTACCTTGCAGGAACATATCCAGGTAAGCATGCAAACAAAAGGAAAGGAATCGGTAATACTGAAGGATTAGTTTGTTTTATGCAGTTGGTAGAAGTAAAAGATAAAAAGACAATAAACGATTTTCATCAGCTCCCTTTTAAAATTTATAAAGGAGATGCTAATTGGATACCTCATTTAAAGCAGGAAGTAGAGACCGTATTTAATAAAAAAACAAACTCCTACTTTTCGTATGGTGAAGCAATACGATGGGTATTATATAACAATAAAAATGAGCCTATAGGAAGAGTTGCAGCTTTTATTAATAAAAGAACGGCTTTTACCTTTGAACAACCTACGGGAGGCATGGGTTTTTTTGAATGTATAGATGACCGGACTGCAGCATTTCTGATGTTCGATGCCTGCAAAAAATGGCTTGCGGAGAGAGATATGAAGGCTATGGATGGCCCTATCAATTTTGGGGAGAAGGACCGTTATTGGGGCTTGCTTTCAGAAGGTGCGGATAAGCCCGCCATTTACGCTATGAACCATAATCCCGATTACTATAACCGGTTTTTTGAAGAATATGGTTTCATCAAACTGTATGAGCAAATAATTTACTACCGCAGTGCAATTGATCCACCACATCCACGCCTCAATGCAGTGGCAGAAAGGGTAACAAGAAATAAAGAATATCGTTTTGAGCGATTTCGTAAAAGTGAGGGAGCTAAATATGCCGAAGATTTCCGCACCATCTATAACAAAGCCTGGAAAGCCGAGAGAAGCGATTTTGAAGAAGTGACGAGTGCCCGTGCCCAGAAAATAATGAAGAAAATGCGGCCAATTATTGATGAAGATACTTGTTGGTATGTTTATCATAATAACGAGCCGGTGGGCGTATATATTTCTATTCCGGAATTAAATGAGGTGTTTAAATATGTTCATGGAAACCTGGGCATATTCGGAAAGCTTAAATTCCTGTGGTATATGAAAACAAAGCCTCCACGTACTACTATGGGTATTGTTTTTGGCATTGTGCCCGAATATCAGGGCAAGGGTTTGGAAGCCGGATTATTTACCGAACTAGGTAGAGTAATTCAGCCAAAGAAAACGTACGATCATATTTTAGTAAACTGGATAGGCGATTTTAATGATAAAATGATTCATCTTTTGGTTGCACTTTTGCAAGTTGTACCTTATAAAAAATTTATCACCTACCGAAAGATATTCTAACTATAATACATGAACGAGATTTCAAAAATATACGAGCCTCAAAAGTGTGAAGAGAAGTGGTATTCCTATTGGCTGGAAAAGGGTTATTTTCATTCTGAGCCGGATGAGCGCGAGCCATACACTATGGTTATTCCTCCGCCTAATGTAACTGGTATGCTTCACATGGGCCATGTGTTGAATAACACTATACAGGATGTGCTTGTACGCAGGGCAAGGATGAAAGGTAAAAATACCTGCTGGGTTCCGGGCACAGACCATGCATCTATTGCGACCGAAGCAAAGGTAGTGGGAATGTTGAAAGAAAAGGGTATTAAGAAAAGTGATTTAACCCGCGAGGAGTTTCTTAAATATGCCTGGGAATGGAAAGAAAAATATGGAGGAATAATAGTAGAGCAAGTAAAAAAATTAGGGTGTTCGTGCGACTGGGACAGGCTACGTTTCACTATGGAGAAGGATTTGAACGATGCCGTAATTCATGTGTTTGTAGACTTATATAAAAAAGGATGTATATACCGGGGCGTACGGATGATAAACTGGGACCCGAAAGGGCTTACTGCCGTTTCGGATGAAGAGGTTAACTATAAAGAGGTGGATTCAAAATTATATTATGTAAAATATAAAGTTGAAAACACTGCCGATGAATGGATAACCATTGCCACTACCCGTCCTGAAACCATACTGGGCGATACGGCAGTTTGTGTTCATCCCAATGATGCACGCTACAAGAATCTAGTTGGGAAACATGCTATCATTCCTATAGTAAATCGTTCTGTGCCTATTATTGCGGATGAATATATAACTATGGAGTTTGGCACTGGCGCGCTCAAAGTAACTCCTGCCCACGACATCAATGACTATAATCTTGGATTAAAACACAATCTTCCCATTATAGATACTATTAATCCGGATGGAACAATGAGTAAGGAAGCCGGATTTTATATAGGTGAGGATCGTTTTGTAGTGAGAGAAAAAATTGCAAAGGACCTTGCTGCAATGGGGCAGGTAGTAAAGGTTGAAAATATCCACAACAAAGTCGGTTTTTCAGAACGTACGGATGCTGTAATTGAGCCAAAGCTATCACTGCAGTGGTTCTTAAAAATGGATAAGCTTTCCAGGCCAGCATTAGAAAATGTGCTTAACGGGACCATAAAACTTATTCCCGATAAGTTTTTAAATACCTACCGCCATTGGATGGAGAACGTTCATGACTGGTGTATATCACGACAACTTTGGTGGGGACAACAAATACCTGCATGGTATTGCAAGGATGCGAAGAAGCCCGAATGCCGCGAAACTATAGTTTCAGAAATGGCTCCAACCAGCTGCCCTCATTGTGGTTCTAAAAATCTGGTGCAGGATGAAGATGTTTTAGATACATGGTTCTCATCCTGGTTATGGCCTATAAGTGTTTTTGATGGTTTTAAATATCCCAATAATAAAGACATAAGTTATTACTATCCTACCAACGATTTAGTAACTGCCCCTGAAATACTTTTCTTTTGGGTAGCACGGATGATTATTGCGGGATATGAATACATGGGTAGGGAACCATTCACGAACGTATACCTAACAGGTATTGTGCGCGATAAAATAGGCAGGAAAATGAGCAAGTCGCTGGGCAATTCCCCTGACCCGATTGACCTTTTTGCCCAATATGGTGCTGATGGAGTTCGGGTGGGAATTTTGCTTTGCTCACCTGCCGGAAATGACTTAACTTTTGATGAATCACTGTGTGAACAAGGAAGAAATTTTGCCAATAAACTATGGAATTCATTCCGGCTTATAAGTACATGGAATCCTGCGGAAATTAAACCCACTGAAGATGCTTTGCAAAATATAGTTTGGTTTAAAAATAAATTGGACGAAGAGATAGAAATCATTGAACAGGATTTTTCATCCTACCGTATTTCAGAAGCATTTATGGCAACCTATAAATTAATATGGGATGATTTTTGCTCGGATTACCTGGAAAGAATTAAGATCTCTTGCAGGGATGGAGTGCCTCAACAAATTTATGATGTTACTGTTAGTTATCTCGAAGCACTTTTAAAATTGACTCATCCGTTTATGCCTTTCATTACAGAAGAAATATGGGATAATATAAAAGCGAGAACCGATAAAGAAAGGATCATTATTGCTTCTTACCCCGTAGCTGAAATACATGATAAAATTCTATTGGGTCATTTTGAAGACATACGAAAATCATTTGTAAGAAATGGTCGCAGCTTGCACCAACAAATAAATGTGCCACTTAAGAACAGGCTCATTTTAGTGTCTCCCAATCCTTCTGCCGTTGGGTTGGCAAGTTCAGATTTGGAATTGGCCGGTGTGGAATACAATCCCAATTTTAAAAATACAACAACTGATAAACTAAGCTTTGTATTGAAAGATTTTGAATTTTCGTTTTATCTCCCTGAAGGTGTGGTTTTAAATAAAGATGAGGAAAAGGAAAAATTAAAAAAGGAGTTAGAATATTATCAAGGTTTTCTAAAATCAGTTGAAACTAAGCTTGCTAACCAGAAGTTTGTCAATAATGCAAAGCCGGAGATAATTCAGAATGAAAGAAACAAAAAGGCTGATGCAGAATCAAAAATCGCCGCTTTGCAAAAACAATTGGGAAGTTTCTAATAGATTATTTAGAACTGCTGGTGGTTTGACTGGCCTTTGGTTTCCCGCCAAAAATTTTGTGCCATATTTCAGTCCATGAATTGAAGCTTTCCTTATAGGAAAGTCCTGCACCTTGTGTGTAGGGAGCATTCAGAGCATTGAGTGTAGTATTGTCATTAGCTTTATTAAAAACTTTTAACTGTAATTTGCCGCTTTTGTTTAATCTGTATTCAGCATCAAGTTCCCCAATAAGGTTAGTGTTTGTGTTAGTAGTTTGTGTATTTGAAGGTATTCCGCTTGTTGTGCCAACATCGGTTGTAACATTAAGCCTTCCATTAAAAAGAGCTGTTGACAGGGCCACTTTATATTCGGCAGGTGTAATTCCGGTGCTGGGATTGTAATCCACGGCAATATTAAAAGACTTGTTAAGATTGTTAAATAGATTTGTTAATTGGCTGGAAAGTATGGCTGCTGAATTGGCACTTCCTATCTGTCCCCCTCCAATCGCACTTCCCAAACCCGACCCTGCAGAAACTGACATAAAGTTGTTTATAATAAGCAGCGTAAATACTTGGGTTGTCAATTCGCCGGGATCACTTAAATAGCTTTCCACAACCTGCTTTGTATCATTATCAGAATTCGGAAGATCTATTTTAAAACTAATATCAGGCGAGGTTAATTTTCCAGAAAGGTCAAGGTCACAATCAACAGGAACCCGCTTGTTATAAACACCCGTAATATCGTATGGGAAGAAGGCCTCTAAAGATGCCCGTGTTTCATATTGGGTAGTTAGATTAATGTCTGCATTATATGGGTCTCCATTCCAAGCTATTGTTCCGCCCGGCTGCAGAATAAATTTTTTATTGATAATGTTTTGCAATACAAAATTGTAACTTCCTCCGGTAACCACATACTTGCCATCCATATAGATGTCTCCAATATTGTCCATAGAAAATTGTATTGTTCCCGAACCTTTTCCTGAAAGCACTTCCCCTTTGTTGGAGAATAAAATGTTGGCTGTAGCATCAGGTGTAACATGAACGATAAAATATAATTGCAAGCCACTAAGGTTAACCTTGTAGCCCGGTGTCTTTTGTTTGCTTTTTCCCTTACTGGTGAATTGAATGTAGTCAACCTGGTCAATCTCTGAAGTGCCTTCTAAAGGAATATTGAACACTGTATTTTTATCAGTAGTTATATTGGCATCAATGTGAAGGGCATCTAAAAGCCCATAAATCCTCAGATTTCCGGTTACGTATGCCTTTCCGAAATAGGAACTATTTTGCATTTCATTCGTATTAAGGCATAAAAATTTATTTGCATCTAAATAAAAGTCCATATGCAAATCCTTAAAATTATGATGTGTGAAAGTACCTGTATACTTTGCTGTATCCCCCTTTTCATCCAGCAAAACAGATGGCAGAATTTGGAATGTATCGGGGAGGATTTTAATATTTATTCCGGGGGAATGACAGGATATATTCAAATAATCAAATTTCATTTTTGTTAAAGCTGCTGTAACGTTCCCGTAGATGAGTGGTTTGGCAGGAGTGCCTGATATGTGAACTTGGCCCATCAGAGAACCATCAAGAACTGAACAGACATCTTTGAGGTAAGGCTGGAATAATGCGCTCGGAAAATTTACCAGGTAAGCATCTATGTTTAAATTGTTGGTGCTTAATCCAGGCGTGTATTTTCCTGTAATCGAAAGTACCGGTGTACCATGATATAAATAGTGGCCATCTAATGAAATAGATTGCGAAGTGGTATCCCAACTACTGTTTATAGTTCCGCTACCCAGGTATTCTTTGTTAAAGACAAGCCCTGAAAAGGAAAGAGCGCTCGTAAAAAATGGACGTCCAAACAAGTTGGAGATGGAGGCTGTACCATTGATCTCGCCTTCCAATTGTGAACTTCCAAGATTCAGGCTGGCAAGGTTTATATCATGCAGGGCAATATCGAGTTTGTCTACGTACTTGCTTCCTGCTATCCCTTGCAGGGAGATGGAGGAGTGTTTACTATTAGAAATAATAAATGATTTTACTTCCCACCGGGAAGAATCGTAAACAATAAGGTTTTCATCATTTATTTTCCATGCGGAATCAACAATACTTATCACCGGGTGCAAGAACTTAAACACGATTTTAGATTTATCAGGAAATCCCACATATCCGGGTATACTGGCATAGTTGGCAGAATCATTACTCCATTTGATGGCATAATGTATAGTGTCTTTAGCTATGTTTCCATTCAGAGTAAAAGCCGCCGTGTAGAGACTATCGCTAACATATAAAGTATCGCATCGGGAAGTAAAAACTAAGGATGACTTATTGCTGGTCGCATGTATGTTCCAGTTTTTTAATTTTTTTGAAGCAATATCTATCTCGTTAGATTTTCCATCCAGGACAAAATTATCCGAGGCTTCATTATAGGAACCTTTTAATGTAGTTCCCGTAGCAATTTTTAATCCGGGAATAAACAGGTTAGTGAGTGAGGTGTTTTCATTAAATTGTAGAGCGAGAGCATAATCTTGTGGGTTTCTTTCATCTCTTGATTGTTTTTCTTTGGAAAAAACAGAAGGCAAGTATGCAGACATAAGATTTTGCAGGCACTCTGGTGCATCTGAAAGACGAAAATGCCCGGAAAGTTCACCATTGGCATAATCAGACGTAAGGTTAATTTTATGGTAGTCTCCCCTGGCGGAAGAAGTAAGCATAAGATGGTCTATATGGTAAGCTTCTTTTCGTATGGCAAATGAGGTACTGTCAATATACAAACTTCCCTGCATATCATCCATATTATCGCCGGTTGCATTTACCTTTATATGGCCTGAAAGCATACCATAAGCCGCACTATCCTTAATAATATGCAAGGCCGTTAAATTGGCTTTAGCAATGTGCGATTCAAACTGAAAAACACTATTTTCGGAAGAGAGATTGATTTTCCCATTGAAATCCATAAGCAGGTGCGGGTCAATAACCTTAACATAGCCTGAAAAAAATCCTTTCTTTAGCTCTCCTTTTACGGCTGTATTCTGGTAGGTATATTTTCGATAGGTGATATTTTGAATAGTTCCGGAAAGGCTGGCATCTGCATTTTCTTTTTTCAATCCAATTCCACTTATTGAAACGGAGGAAGTAACATTACCCAATCCTTCCACCTGCCAGTAATAGCCTAGGTTGAAGTTTTTTGTTTGCAGCATTCCTGTGTAGTATGCTTCATGGCTGCCTGGCAGTTCCCATAGATGCAAATTGGCCGATATATCACCAATATCGGTTGAAACAGAGCCGCCGGCTTTAAATGATCTGATAGCACCTTCGAAAAAGCCGTTAAAATGTATGGTATTTAATTTGCTTATGTTGTCCGGTAAGCGGATATGATTTTCCTTATCAAAAGGAGGAGCGGGCAAACCCTCAATTTCAGACTTTGAAGTGGTAAGATTGGTGATAGTTACTTTTATAAATGCCGAATCAAGGTTCGTAATATTATCTAACTGGGCTTCTCCTTCCAGGTTGGAGAATTTACCCCAACCTATGTTCATATTATGCGCTTTTAGGTGATTTACAGTACCCTTGTATTCCCCAGACAAGGTGAAGCAGTTGTGTACTGCTTTCAATGCATGAGCGAAATATCCAATATCGTCGAAGCAAACCTTGCTTTTGTGAAAAATAGCTTTCATATCTACTTTGTTGGTAAAGTCGCCGAAATCAGAAAATCCATTGTATTTAAAAACCAAGTCAGTGGAGATATCAGAGTTTAAGGTTTGTATTTTTAGAGCATCCAATTCCATTCCGCGAGGGCACAGGCTTACGTAACATGAAAGTTTATTTAATACGAAACCGCTTTGTTCTTTAGCTGAAAGTTTATCTATAGTCGCTCGTACCGTATCGCCCATAAATTGAATAGTATTTATAGTACCATATATTTCATGTACATGAAGATTAGAAGTGTTTATTCCATAATCATCTGTAACAGTATCGTGCTGGTTCTGCAAGCTGAAATCAAGATTATTTAAAGTGAGCTTTCCCAGCGCAAATTTCCAGGGGGAGCCTGTGCTTTTGGTAGTATCACGGGACGCAAATGCATCAATCAAAAATTGCAGGTTAAGGCTATGCTCATTCTTATAAGTAATAAGATGTAATTTTGCTTTATCAACGGAAGTATTGCTTAAAAATACTTCATGATTTTTAAAACTTACTTGTCCTATATCAAGTTTTAAATCATTAGCATAAAACAATGTATCGGCATGTAAGTCTTGTATGAAAACATCCCGTAATACAAGTTTTTTAAAAAATTCAAAGTCCACTTTCCCAATATGTACTTTTACATGAAATTTTCTCGAATAGTAGTTTGCCACAGTATGTGTAAGTACAGTTTGCACAAAGGGAAAATTGAGCACAAGATTGAGAAGAAGTAGTAGGGATGCTATTACTGTCAGGAATATAGATAATATTTTCCGCAGTTTTTTAATAATTTCGACCTTTGATTAACTTACAAAAATAGAAATAATGGATGAGCGCGAGGTGAAGATTTTAGGAATAGAGTCCTCTTGTGATGATACTTGTGCCGCTGTATTGTCAGGCAATGCCCTACTTTCAAACATAGTGGCGGGCCAACAGGTACATTACGAATATGGGGGAGTGGTGCCGGAACTGGCTTCACGGGCTCACCAGCAAAATATAGTACCCGTTGTGGATACGGCCCTAAAAAAGGCAGGAATAGAAAAAGAAGAAATAGATGCTATTGCACTCACCAGGGGGCCCGGACTTATGGGTTCTTTACTTGTAGGTGTTTCTTTTGCTAAGTCTCTGAGCTTAGGTTTGAATAAGCCACTAATTGAGGTTAACCACATGCAGGCTCACATACTTGCTCATTTCATTCAAACTCCCGGCAAACAATATGCCCCTCCTGCTTTTCCATTTCTGTGTCTTACTGTTTCGGGCGGGCATACCCAAATTGTGTTGGTGAAAGACTATTTCGATATGGAAGTTTTAGGCCAAACCCTTGATGATGCTGCGGGTGAGGCATTTGATAAGGCGGCAAAAATTATGAATCTTCCCTACCCCGGCGGACCGCTAGTTGATAAATTTGCAACACAAGGAAATCCTGAGGCATTTTCTTTTCCTGTTCCTAATATTCCTGCCTTAGATTTTAGTTTTAGCGGTTTAAAAACATCTTTTCTCTATCTTGTTCGGGATGGAAAAGCAAGCAGCCCTGATTTTGTAGAGGAACATAAAAATGACCTTTGTGCCTCATTTCAACATAGAGTCGTTTCGGTATTGATAGATAAAATTGCAAAAGCATCCCTGCAAACAGGGGTGAAAGAAATTGCTATTGCAGGTGGAGTTGCTGCTAACTCTGGCTTGCGAAAAGCGCTTGAACAGGAGGCAGCAAAGTATAGCTGGAAGACGCATATACCCCTTATGCAATATTGTACCGACAATGCTGCAATGATTGCGATTACGGGATATTATAAATTTCTTCGTAAAGAATTTGCAGAATACGATTTGATACCTAAAGCTAGGTTTGGATTTGCGAAACAGTAAGTGTATTCAATAATGTCTATATTTGTGAAGGAATAGTCAAAATATTCACTTATAGAATAACACAAATACTTCTTACCCGTTCTTTATACCCCTGAGAAAAATAGGTTTGATTTTAAAACCCTTTTTGTATGAGAAAATTACAATTAGCTTTTTTGGTTTTATTAAGTAACCTTTTCTTAAATACTCCTTCGAGGGGGCAATCTATTAATACTAATCAGGGCAAAGACTTTTGGTTTGGATATACTCTGACGAGCGATGGGGTAAATGCTGCTTATGTGGTATATATGAATACCTTTAAAACTACTAGCGGAACTATCTCAATTCCCGGAGCTGCATGGTCCCAAACCTTTACGGTGGTGGCAGGGGTGAGTACCCGTATTGTTCTGCCTTCTGTGGATGTGGTAGTTGCATCATTTAATGCACCTACAAGCCAGGCAGTGCACGTTGTTGCTGATAGTAATATTTTTGTATTTGCAGCTATAGAAAATTCGGCACGTTGCGATAATACCTGTGTATTGCCTGTTCCGCTCTTGGGGAATCAATACTATATAATGGACTATGATTTATGCCAGAGTTTTTCCGAATTTATGATTGCTGCCCAGGATTGTAAAGACAGTGTCGAAATAATACCTACACACAGTATTACCGTGGGTGGAAATCATCTGGGCGGAGTTCCCTATACAGAAGTATTGCAACCCGGCCAAGTATTTGTAGTGCAATGCGATAGTGACCTTACAGGGAGCATGGTAATGTCACTTAATCATGCTGAAACCGGGGTATTTGCCGGTGCAAATTGGAATTGTGTTTATTGTAGTGGTACTTCGAATCCTTTTTATGAAGAGATGTTACCTATAAATACCTGGGGAACGGATTATGTTTTTCTTCCTACCTGGCAGGCACAGGACCAATGCCGGGTTCTGTCTGAACAGAATGGAACAGTAGTAACTTTTCATACAGGGCTAGGTTTAAATATCCAGACTCTTAATGCCGGACAATTTTATGATACGACGGTTCTCTATGCAACCCCTGTCTACATTAGCGCAACCAACCCCATTTCTGTCGGCAGGTATATGAGAACAGATGCCTGTAATAACTATTATGTCAATAATCCGGGTGGTATAGGAGACCCCGCAGAGGTGATATTAAATTCTAATAGCCAGATGTATTTGGATTCTATTGCTTTTTATGTTAGCCACACACCAGATATAGATAGTACATATATAGGAATTGTAACCCGTACTGCCGACAGAAATGCTATTTACCTTGATGGGGTTGATGTTGGAGCTTTGTTTAATGTATTGGGTCCTAACCCTACTTATGCATACGCTTCGTTTAATGTTTTGCAGGGGTCACACAAAATAACCAGTACCGGGCAGGGTTTTCTTGCATATAGCTGTGGTTTGGGTCAGATAGACGCCACTGCTTGCGATGCAGGCGTTTTTCTGCAGGAAATTAATATTAATGTAACTTCTACGGTGCCAAGTAGTTGCGGAGCAAGTGATGCCACTGCAACGGCTTTTCCTACAGGAATATCACCCTTTAAGTATTTATGGAGTAATGGACAGACTGCTCAAACAGCCACGGGGCTTAAAGCAGGTATTTATTCTGTAACTGTGTCCGATTCGGATTGTGTACCGCATAAAGCTACCGCTACGGTAAATATAACCAGTAAGGTTGGATACACTGCTTCGGTGGTTGATACAAACCCCAGTTGCCGGGCAAGAGGCAGTAGTATGGCTAATCCCAGCGGAGGAACTTCTCCTTATACCTATAGCTGGAGCAATGGAGCCACTAGCCAAAAGGATACAGGGCTTATTCCAGGGACCTATACATGTGTGATAACCGATCATGTGGGATGTAAATACTTTTTTACTACCACTATTTCCAATACACCACCTCCTACGTTGGGTTTCTTCCCTTCTCACGACAGTATATGTCAGGGGAATACAACCGTATTGCATGTTTACGGAGTAAATGCAAATAAATACAGTTGGACTCCGAATAAGGGCTTAAGTTGCTATAATTGTGATGAACCTACTGCCGGGCCTAACAGTACAACTACTTATACTGTTTCGGGAATTGATTCTGATGGGTGCAGTGCATCTGCAAGTATTACTATATTTATTTATCCTTCCCCTAAACCGATAATAACCGGTAAAGATTCCATCTGCCCGGGATATCCGGATACATTAAATGTTAAGGGGGCTTCAACTTATTCCTGGTCGAATGCTGCTACTACCACTACTATAATTGTATCTCCTGCAAATATGGAAACATTTACGGTTACAGGCTCTGACGCTGACCAATGCCCTTCTCATGACACCACTTTTACCATTTCTGTTATTCCTCCTGCATTTGCAAAAATTAATCCTCTTTCAGATTCTCTATGCAAAGGCGATAGTGTACAACTTATAGCAAGTGGGGGACTCTCGTATAAATGGGATAATGGCAAAACTACGGCCGGTATATGGGTTCTGCCTGATACAACACTAGTTTATACAGTACATGCTTTTTCCGGTGCCTGCTCCGATTCCACGAGTGCAACCGTTTATGTGAGGCCACGGGCAACAGTTTCTCTATATGCCTTGCACGATAGCATTTGTCCGCACGATACCACTACACTTATTGCAAAAGGTGCCGGTGGGCAGTTAACCTATAAATGGAATACGGGTGCCACTACTTCCTCCATACAGGTAAACGATACTACAAATACTACATATACAGCAACTGTTTATGGAAAATGTAATACGGCACAAAATAGTATTGGTGTGACCGTAATTCCACTCCCAAAACCTCTAATTACGGGAGATTCACAAAGATGCCATGGAAATAAGGATACGTTAATAGTGAGCGGAGGCACCTCATATAAATGGAATAACGGACAAACAGGGTCTACATATATAACCGGTAAAATCAATGCCGACTCCATTGTATATGTGAATGTTAAAAACAGTATAGGTTGTGCTGTTAAGGATAGTTTTGAAATTAATATTAAAGCCCCGCCTGTTGATAGCGTTACCCCTCCTAATTTGGCTTGTGTAGGTACCTCCGTCATGATAAAAGCAACTGGAAAAGGTAATGGGCCTTTTACTTATCGCTGGTCCCCCGGCGGACAGACAAGTGACAGTATAATGGTAATAGATACAACTTCAACCTATACCGTTAGTATTTCTAACGGCTGTGTTACAATTAAAACTATTGCGGTAACACCCGATAATCCCTTTATGCTTGCCTGTTGCAATACCGTTATTTTTAAAGGGGACGATACAACTATTGTAGTTAATGGAACCGGTATAGTGAAGTATAAATGGAGGGACTCGAATGAGGTGGTTTGTCTGAACCCACCTTGTGATTCAGTAAAAGTTACACCAACGGTAACAACTACCTATACTGTGATTGGTACAGATGCGTTAGGGTGTGAGACGGAACAAATAGTTACGATAGTGGTTGATTTACCTTGTCTTGATTTTTCGGTACCTAACGTATTTACACCCAATTATGCCGGGCCGTACGGAACAGATAATATATTTTACATCAATGCTCCGAACGTGGTTCTATGGTCTATTGTAATATATGACCGGTGGGGCAAGGAAATGTTTTCTTCAACTAATCCCTTGCAACACTGGGATGGTAATACCGAGGGGGGCAGCAAAGCTCCGGATGGAGTATATTACTATATCATAACAGGCTCCTGCCTTAATAAAACATACAAGAAGGAAGGATTCGTGCAGCTTATCCGCTAAATAAAGCCCTATTCTATTATCAGCCTGCCGGTGGATACGGCCGAACCGGCTTCGGAGAATATTCTGTAAATATAAACTCCCTTTGGTTGAGCTTCCAGGTTGATTGATAACTGGGAGTTTACAATAGCCGGATGTGAGGAATATATTTTTTCTCCCAGAACATTAAAAATCTCAATATCTACTTCATTGTTCAATGCCCATTGTCCACCAAAAATGAAGTTGAATTCTCCATTGTTTGGATTAGGATATACTTTAACAGAAGAGGCTGAAGAAATGTTTTGAATGTCGGTGGCTTGCTTAGGAGGGCCTGGAATGTTAATATTATCAATATAAAGCGGGGAGCCATTACCGGAACGGTTTTCAAATGAAAACATCACGCTGGAAACTCCTGCAATTGCCGGAATATGAATGGTGTCAGTTCTCCAGTTATTCTTTAACGGAAGAAAACATCCCGATTTATTAGTGTCTGCTCCATTTGTAACATAAGTACCGGCAGTCCCAAGGGTTAGTCCTCCTTTTGAATAAATTAGCTGGAAAGTTGCTCCACAATCTGTCGAATAATAGATATTTAGTGTATCGCTAAATGTTGTACTATAAGGAGCATAAGCCACATCAAAATAAATCTCCGGTTTAGTTACAGCAGTAAAATTGTATTCAGGAGTATATATCTGTTGTCTCTGTCCAATTATATCTAATCCGGCTTTACCGGGAGGGGCATAGTCATCGTAGCCCTGGCAGTTATTAAAATACATGGACTGGGTGCTATTTCCAAAGCCTCCTACGGCTGTATTCAACTGCCAAACATAACTGGAATTATTCGGATTATTAATCACCCATCCCTTGGTAGGAAAAGTGTCTGATTGAAAACCTTGCGCAAGGGGCAAAGTTGCAACTGATGTTACGGATATATATGCCTGCCGTGTAAGAGTGTCTGTACCCTTGGAATCGCTTATTATTTCGCTAACATTATAAGTTCCGGGGGTACTATATTTAACGCTGGGGTTAGTATCCGTAGAAGTAGATGGATTACCACCCGGGAATAACCATTTACGCGAAGTAATAGGTAAATTAGAAACAGTAATGCTTCTATCCGTAAATTGTACCGTCATACCACTGCATCCAAAAGTAGGTGTAGCAGTAAAATAAGGAGATGCAGCCGGAGGTTCTATTCCAAGCAGGACTTCGTCCCACCAGTTGAATTGATATCCTCCTCCATTTAAAGCGGTAAGGGAATAGTATCCATTATCAGCTCCACCCCAACCCCAGTTCATATCAAATTGCGCACTTGCATTATATCCGTCGCACACCCAGGTATGGCCCGAAGAACTATTAGGGGAAATGGAGTCCCATCCTACATATTGAACCGGGCGCCCATTATTTAATTCATTTTGTATAAGGGACTGCCAGTTTGCAAGAGTATATTTTGAGTTATATAATCCTTGAATAGTAGATGGATTATATCCAAAATATTTTACATAAGATATTTGGGAACATACAGGATAGTCGCCTGTAATTACCCACGCTCCGCTTTCAAACGGGCTGTAATCCATATCTACGCTTATCCCGCAATCGTACATTAGTTTTGCTACCTGGCTGTTGTTTGAACTTAGGTTAGTAGGCATGGCCGACCATATATATTTTGCAGTATCATAATTTGCCTTCAGGTAACCAAAATTTTGTTGATATCCGTACGGTGCAGAATCCCAATAAGAGCTGCTTCCATGTCCATGTGGAGGATATGCCCAATATTTCATAATTTGTGCCATAGCTGTAGCTACACATCCGGTAACAGAGCTACCCGGACACATAGCATTATAATAAGGAGACTGGTCCCAGGTAGTTTGCAACAAAGGGCTTACTGCCTGAATGGCGGCTGGAGCATGGCTTTCCAAAGTTGTGTTATTAATATAGGCTGTCCATTCGTTAGTAATATCAGAGGTTGCTAACATGTTATTAGTTCTTGCATAGGCTATTTCCTGCTTGCGGCAATTCATCCACCAGGCAACATTGTTATTATCCTTCGGAATAACATAAGGCCCTTTATTCGAATACCCAAGAATAGGGTGAGCAGCATCTTCGGCAGATACGATAACAAAGCCCTCGCTTGTATTTACATTAAATACATAATAAGCAGGCTGCCCGTTACCGGTAAGCTCTGTATAGGCAAGGGTAAGGGTGGGATTTACGGAATGGAGGGTACGGCTATAAAAATTAGTAGCAACGGTTTGTGCAATTTCTTTACTAACTGGTTTTGCATTTACAACTCCTGTAAAAAGAAATAAAGCAATAGTAATGTAACTGATTCTTTTCATGCTGCTATATACGGAATACATTTAACACTAAGATGCAAATATACGAAAAAGGAGGGGAATATCCGGAAGAATTTGTAATAGAGTTAAGTATATATTAAGTGTATGACATATAAAATAGCGGCGCTTTTACAAGGTATTTTATATTTTTGCATTTGAATAATTTAACTTATCAGTTTATGAAAAAATGGTATTTTCTGGCAATACTTGCAGTTGCAACAATAGCTACCCTCGGAGCATTTTCAAACCCATCTGCTAATGATAAGAAACAGGGAGGCGGGTATACCAACCTAAAGATTTTACCTAAAGATATTAGCGATGAGGCACTGCACTCCATAATGAGAGAGTTTAGCATTTCATTGGGCGTGAGGTGTGGTTTCTGCCATGCCCGTTACACTGATACTACCAAAAGAGGGCTCGATTTTGCCAGTGATGCAAAAGATGAAAAGAATATTGCCCGTAAAATGTACCAGATGACGGCCTATCTTAATGCCAATTACTTTAACTGGAATAAGTCCACAAGGCCTGATACTATTCATTATGTGGTTTGCTATACCTGCCACCGGGGTACTCATGAACCCGATGCAAAAGTATTCTTGGCACGAATTGACTCTATTGCAGCTGCCGCGCAAAAGAATCGTGGCAAATAGATTTTCTGCTGAAAAGTAATTTAGTATTTTCGTTCTTTATAATTTCTTGCAAACCTTAAACGTAGTTTTATTTAAGGGCACTTTTGTATGAGTTTTATCAACCGGAAATATCTGTTACTTGTTCTTCTTCCTGCAATTTATTTACTATATTCAGGAGTATTTTTTGTACCTTGGAAACCATTTTACAGGATAGGTCCTGACCCGGTATATATTTATTTATTGAATGGGACAACCCTTGCAAGTGGAAACATAGCGATTGCCTATGTGGATAATCCGGGTGTTCCCGTACAATGCTTTTCAGCCGTTGTTATTTATATCAAACACCTTTTCAATTATAACGTTCCGCTATACCATGATGTTCTATTGCATCCCGAAAGTTACCTGTATGCTATTTGTACGACAATTAGTGTGCTTTTCTCATTAATAGTAGTATACACCGGGTATTATGTTTTTAAAAAAACCTCTAACCTCGCTATGGCATTGCTGTTTCAGCTCACGCCCTTAATAGGTAAGGAGTTCTTAATAGGTTTTGCCCCGTCGCCTGAAGCATTTATTGTAATGTTCGGGATGTCCTTCATAGCATATATTTACTGTAATTCTATTTTTATAAACACACAATTCCCCCACAAAATATCTTTCCGGAATATTTTAATATATGCGGTATATATGGGTTTTCTTGTCAGTTGTAAATACACTTGTTTCCCATTATTGTTTTTGATTTTATTTTTATTGCCTACGTTCCGGTCAAGGATTATATATATTAGGTTATTTATTCTGTTTTTTATTTGTTTTATTTTTCCTGCTCTCCCCGCGTGGAGGCGTATGGTACAATGGATTTCAGGTATAGCAACGCATACGGGAGCTTATGGTCAGGGAGATGCCGGCTTTGTCCATACATCAGAATTTGTTGCAAATCTGATAAATATCTTTCATGAAGATATTTATTTTACATCGCTCTATATTGCGATGTGCATTTTTTTGCTCATTGCATTTATAAGACGTAAGCAAATGCAACAGAAAAATAGAATTTATTTACGTCTTTTGGCTGGTATATGGGTTTTGTCATTCGTACTGATCATTTTAGTGGCAAAACATTATTCATTTCATTACCTTGAACCCATTCGGCTTTGTTTCCCATTGATAATCGTGGGGTCTTATAGTGTATTTAAAGATGCTATTAAAATACAACTACCTAAATATAAGCATATTGTACTTATTTTATTTTACATATTTCTTTCTCTTCGTGCATTTACCTGTTTGGAACTATTTTTTGCTTATCCTTCCCGTCGCCCGTCTCATAAAACTTCTGACTTTCTCGATAAATATCATAATACACCTTTAATTATAACTTCCGATTACAAGAGTTCGAGAATAGAATCTTCCTTATATTTTGGAGTTGCATATACCGGAGATTTTCGCAATCAATATTTGGGATTTTTAAAAAGAACTTATCCCAATTCATATTTATACAAGCAGTCGCAGAATATGATTTTTCAATGGGACCGGGTTCTTTATCCCTTGGAAATATATTCAAAATTCCCCAAAACGGTAGTGTATTTTAATGATAAAGATTCGAATCAAAGAAAGTCTATTATATCGCATCTTTCCATGTGGGGAAAGGATACAATAGCGCAGTGCAAGCTTGTATATCGCCTGAATGAATACGATGAATATGTATACGAACTGGAAGGAAAGGAGGAGCTTGCAAAGGCATGGATGGCAAAACACTCTGATGTGAATTTTGATTTTGAAAAGACTATACCCGGCAAGTCAAAGTTTATCTCCATAAAAGGCAAAGACACTATTAAAGGAACGGATGCCTTAAGTAATAAGGAATACCATTCGGGTAATAATTCTATTTTATTAACCCCATATCACCAGTATGCCATTAATTACCCCATACGGGCCTTCCCCGGGAATATAATAGAAGTAAGTATCTGGAGAAAATCAGATGACGGAAAAGCTGATATTGTGCTTTCTTCTAAAAGTTCCGCTGACTTTTATCTATCAGGGAATGTGGTTATAGATTCCGGTGCGGATGGATGGCAACAAATAGAAAATAAATGCCTGGTGCCTCCTTCTGTAAAGGATAGTACAATTATAGTCTATCTCTATTATTATGGACATGGATATGCCTATTTTGACGACCTGTCAATAAAGGTTTATCCTATGAAATAGGCAAGCCTAAACTTATAAAACTGCGTATATGGCTTAATGAAACATATAACGATACCTCTATTTTTTAACGTTTTATTTGCAATTTCTGCTTCAGGACAAAAGGACAGTTTGAAAATAAAAACAAGCAGTAATAGTTTCGTTCGTATAAACTATGAAAACGATTACTTCACCCAAACGGATATTTACTATACCCAGGGTATAAAGCTTGAGAGTGTCAGTCCTGTATTTAGGTATTCACCTGTTATGTTATTGCTCCCAAGCTTGAATCATTCTATGGTACAGTATGGATTATCAGCAGTGCAAGATTGTTTTACACCAACCAATATCTCAAGCAATGTAATATTGCAAGGTGACCGTCCCTACGCGGGATATATTTACCTGGGGCATTATAAAACCTCATCCGACGATTACAAAAAAAGATTACTTACTTCCGAACTGGATGTAGGCGAAATAGGTTCATGTTCTGAGTGTGAACAGGAACAGAAGGCAATTCACCGTTGGACAGATAATACCCAGCCCGGTGGATGGCAATATCAAATTGGCTCGGGTATAATGGTAAATTATAAACTCCGTTATGAAAAAGCCCTCTATTCTGATACCGCTATTGATGTGGATGCTGTCGGACAAGTTAATTTGGGAACTGTCTATGATAATGCATTGGCAGGCTTTACCCTGCATTTAGGGAAAATGCAATCGTACTTTAGAGCCAACCATACCTCAATGTTTCAGCTTTATGGAATTATTCAAGGCTGGGTGGAAGGGGTAGGGTATAATGGCACTATGCAAGGTGATTTATTTACCAATAATAGTGTGTATACTCTTACGTATAAAGAAATTGAGCCTGTTGTTTTTGGAGATTCTTATGGGATATGCCTTTCATGGCATAAAGTTTCCCTTACTTATTCAGTAACCCACATTACCAATGAAATAATCACCGGGACCTATCACGGTTGGGGCCACATTGATATCACGATATATTTTTAGAAAGCCCTATTATTTAGAAGACCGTGACTCATAAGAATAGTCAGGGGAGAAACGGATGAGCCACTGTTTGTTAATATAGTCCATATAAAATCCAAAGCCCTTTCTATAGTTATTGTTATATTTAAACCACGCTTTAATATAATATTTGCTAAAATCATAGTGGGGGTCAATATGTTCAACAGTATCGCATTCCACCTCATCAAACTTCATGTTTTTTGCCAATGCAGTATCGAAAAATTCCTTGAAGCCCAAAAAATTAAGTTCCACTTGTTTCGCATCAAATGATTCTGCATGGTAGGGCCACTGCTTATTATCAATAATCCATAATTTAACAAAACCGAGAGTGTCAGAAGTTTTAACACAATTCCAAGCCTTTTCCAGTATCTGGCGTGCTTCTTTTTTACTAAGTTTCTGTCCGTAAGTAATAACTGTTAAGGATAGGCAAATGCCCAATAATAAGGTTGATTTTTTCATGTATTTGATATTTATAGAAAAGGAATTTCCAAACAAATATATAAAATCAAAAGAAAACAGATAAAGAATACTCCTCTCTTCATAAAAACTCTATTTTAATCTATTATTCTATTTTTACATCTTTCATGTCCCTCGGAATGATAAAAAAATACTTTCTATTCGGTTTGCTAACCCTGTTTTGCGGCGTTGCATGGGGGACGAATAATAATGAGTTTCCTTATGATACTGTGCCGGGAGACCCTTTACATGGGCGTGTTTATCATCTTGCCAATGGGCTTACGGTATTTATAAGCGTTAATAACGCTGAACCGAAGATACAGACTCTTATAGCGGTAAAAGCAGGTAGTAAATATGACCCGTCCGATGCTACGGGGCTTGCCCATTATTTGGAGCATATGCTTTTTAAAGGAACGACACACTATGGCACTTCTGATTATGCAAAAGAAAAACCTCTTTTAGATAAAATAGAAAATCTCTTTGAACTATACCGGCATACTACCGATGAGCATAAAAGGGAACGTATTTATAGGCAAATTGATAGCGTATCATATGCCGCATCAACATATGCCATACCCAATGAATATAATAAGATGATGAACTTTATCGGTTCAGAAGGCACTAATGCCGAAACCTCGGAAGATAAAACTATTTTCCAGGAAAATATTCCGTCGAATGAGTTAGATGCCTGGCTGCAAATTGAATCTGACCGTTTTAAAAATCCTGTAATGCGCTTGTTTCATACGGAATTGGAGGTAGTGTATGAAGAAAAAAATATGCGCATGGATAATGGTTCCGACCTCACATACGAAGCTCTTATGAATGGTTTGTTCCCCGGGCATCCGTATGGTACACATACTACCATTGGCACGATACATGATTTAAAGAATCCGTCTTTGAAAGATATTATCAGCTATTTCCACAAATATTATGTTCCTAACAATATGGTAATTACCTTATGCGGGGATGTTGACCCTGATGAAGCTATTCAAAAAGTAAATGCATGGTTTGGCAGCTACCTGTCCCATGCCGTCCCCTCTTTCATCTGTCCGAGGGAAGATTCCATTACAAAGCCGGTTGTTAAAACAGTTGTTGACCAACATACCCGGTCAGTGGAAATTGGGTATGGCTTTGGAGGTGCTGTTACAGAGGAAACAGATATGGTAAGATTAATTCAAAAACTATTATACAATGGAAAAACAGGTTTGCTGGAACAGGATATGGCGGGCAAGCTTGATGATGCAAGAGCAAATGTGAAAATTCTGAAAGACCACTCGGTTCTGTTTTTATCTGCAAACCCTAAAGACGATCAAACTCTTGAGCAAGTGAAAGACAGCCTTCTTAAAGAGATTCAAAAACTTACTACAGGTAATTTTCCCCAGTGGCTGGTAGAGGGCGCCGTGAATAATATGAGAGTGGATGAGATGAATGATTTTCATTCGAACATGGAAAGGGGAAAAAGATTTGTTGAAGCTTTTGCAACGGATGAAAGTTGGAGCAGTTCGATAAATAGGATAAACCGCATTTCAAAAATTACGAAAGATGATATAATAAAATTTGCAAAAAATAACTTTAAAAATAATTATGTAATTGTTTATAAAAAGAGAGGGCCGGAAGAACAGGTAGAGAGGATAAAAAAACCACCTATTACCCCGGTGCAGATAAATACCAATTCCGAATCGGATTTTCTGAAAAAAATTGAGGATGAAAAACCACAACCCCTGCAACCTGTTTTTGCAGACTATGCCCATAAGGTCAAGCAATATGAGCTTCAACAGGGCATTGACCTGTACTGTGTTAAGAATACGGAGGATAGCATTTTTGACCTGTCGTATATTTTTGATTTAGGGAACAGTAATAATCGTAATATCAAATATGCATTACAATACTTTTATTATGGCTCTACGTCCTATTTCAGCTCCTATCAAATTAAGCAGGAGTTTTTCCGCATGGGATGCAGTTTAACTTACCGGGTTGATTATACAACAACAACGGTGGAGTTAAAAGGACTGTCTAAAAACTTTATCCAGGCTTTTAACCTAATGGAATCTATGTTTAACGATATTATGGTTGGTAAGCAGGGCTGGGACAAGGTAACTAAAAGCATGGTGGAAGGAAGAGATTATTCAAAAAAGGATTGGAACAGCATATTTTATTCTTTTACCATGTATGCACTTTACGGGGCATCTTCTCCATTTACCTATGTACTGTCCGATGAGCAAATTAAAGGATTGGAGCCGGGAAGAATTCAGAATATTATCCGCAAAATCCGCACACGTCCTCACACCATAACCTACTATGGGCCTATGGACGGCCCCCACTTGATTGCCAGTTTGCAGCAATATCACAGGTTGCCGCCAGATATTATACAACCTGCCAAGCCGGCTACATTTAAAAGCTGGCCGGTAACTAATAATGTATACATATATAATACAGACATACGCCAGGCACAGGTACTTATTTATCAGCCTGGAATAAAGTATAGCCTTAAGATGCAACCCGTAATTTCCCTTTATAACCAATACTTCAGCGGGTCATTAGAATCTCCTTTTTGGCAAACTTTAAGAGAATCTAAGGCTCTTGCATATTCTGTGAGTTCTACTTATATACAACCTACGGAATCTAGTGATACCGGGTATAATTATACAATGTTCTATACACAGGCGGATAAACTGCCTTCTGCTATTAATGTTGCCATGCAATTGCTAAATGATACCCTTACGTATAATCCTCAATTGTTGCTTGCAAGCAAAGATGCAGTAATGAAAAGTATATGTTCCGAACGTGTAAACCGTGGAGACTTTTTAACCGGTTATTTGAAAGCAGGCAAACTGGGAATAGAGTATGATATCAATAAAGATGTTTTCGAAACAGTCCCAAATTTGACATTTGATGACATAAAGGACTTTCATACTAAATATATTGCCGGCCAGCTATGCAACATTGTAATAGTGGGTAATGCCCAACTTATGGATTTGAGTATTCTGCGGAAATATGGAAAAATCATTTATCTGAAACAGGAAGACCTTTTTGGCTTCTGAAATGGGAGGATATTAATACGCAAGACAATATTTTGTGGTTATTTCTAAAGAATATTTACATTTGTCGGGTCATTGTATGTATTACTTATGTCAATGAGTACTTTTTTAAAACATTTCCCCTTTATTACTCTGGCAAGTATTTTTGGCTTGGTTCTTTTTTATTCATGCCAAAAAGCAGACCCGGCTCCATACAGCACGCCTCCATCCGGCATAACACATGTAACAACTGTTACGACTGCCCCTGACACCACTTCCACTTTTTCAGCGAGAGTAAACAATAGTCAAACTGCAACCTCGTTTACACCCGGTAAAAGTACATCTGGCAGCAATACAACTCTTACAGGGGTTTCTAAATACTATACAATTACTATAACTTTTCCGAGTTCAAGCGGCCCCGGAGATTATACACTTGGCACTTCCTTTGATCCGGATTATACCGCTACTTTGGTTAATGGTTCATCTACTTACGTCGTAAATAAAAGGTGGGGGTTGGGAGATTTAAGAATCGACTCCATTTCAGCGAAGGGTAAATATTTCGGGACATTTAGTTTAAGTGCCGAGGATACAACAACTAATAATGATATGCAGGCTAACCAGGGCTCTTTTACTTATCTATAGCTTTTAAACTATGATAATCCTGAAAATAAAAAGAACCTTTAAAATACTCACCCCTAATCACCGGGCATGGGCCGCTGTCTTTTTTCTTTTTGTTTTGCCCCTTTATACCTCTGCCCAAAATGATACTACTGCTGATAACCGTATTTATATGCTGGTTCCCCAGATGCCTACTTTTCCGGGCAACTTGGACAATTATATAAGAGACCATATTAAGCAACCTAAAGCTGCAGTTGATAATACTGTTCAGGGTACTGTTAATGTTACCTTTGTAATTACCCGGGTTGGCGAAATAAAAGATGTGTCAGTGTTGTCCGGAATTTCTCCTGGTGTGGATAGTGAAGCTGTTCGTATGGTAAGAGCTATGCCACCCTGGAATCCCGGAATGAAAAATGGGAAAGCTGTTAATGTACAATATAATCTTCCGGTTCATTTTGGATCAAATAATGGAAAGAATGGACAATTTCAATTACTCCAAAGTCCACCTAAACCTCTCGATACGATATTCGTCTTGCGAAATGGATTATATGTGGACCCCTATCTTGGATTTGGAGAGGGTGGACCTCATTCTTCCACTTCCCTTCCGCTTAATATGAGCAGTAATTTTAAATTTGGGGTAGGACTAACTTATATGTTTGCCTCTGGTATTGGCATTTCCGCCGGATTGCAGATTCAGCAGTATAAATTCGGGTATACGTATTCTAATGTTGTAGCCAGCTATGCTTATAATGATATTATTACCAAAAGTCGTCCCACAGCGAACGATACCGTAGTTACTGCAGGATATAATGCTACCGTAAATTATTCATTTACCTATGCACAAATTCCATTGTTGTGCCGGTATATTAGCAGCCAGGAAAATAGGTTGGGATTTTACGCTGAAGCGGGATTAATAATAAATTATTTAATGAGTTCTCAAATTTCGGGCACTGTTGCCCAAACGCAATATGACCTTACACAAATGCCCAACACATTTTGGTACACATATAACTCCACTAATTTAAACTCAACAGCAGTAAATGCCACACCCCAAAATCCGGCCAAATTAACGATGGCGATACATGGAGGTGCCGGAATATTAATTCCATTTACAAATAAACTATCGCTTATTGTGGAAGCGTCTTCCGATGTTGGAATTGCCAATGCGGGTGAAGGCTCAAAAGATGTGGTAAGTTTTGGAACGTCAAAATTTTACCTCTATGGTAATGGAAACTATGGAAGTTTTAACTCCTATCTTTTGGAAGCCAAATTTTTGATAAAGATGTCCAAAGCTTCAAAGACTATCCATATTAATTAAACGAATAAGATACTCATGAAAAAGGTATTCTGTGCACTGTTTCTCTTTTGCTGTTCATCCTATGCCTTTTCTCAAACAGTATATGACACCATTTATTCCAATGACGAGCACTTTGCATGTACCATTAAAGAGATTACTCCGGATGCAGTACAGTTTTCATATCCCAATGAAGACCTGCTTAATTCTGTTTATAAAACCACTATTCAAAAAATAGTTTTTAAATCGGGCCGCGTGCAGATTTTTGCAGAGGCAACTTCTTATAAAACTATAAATAGTGCAGACGACTATGAAGATGTTTCATTATCGCAGGTAGAATCGGAAGTTCAGGGGCTTTATAAAATTGGTGATGTGGGAGCCAAAGCCAGGGGGACTACTATTTATGCCAATATGGAAAAAGTAAGGGAGAGAGGGGTTCTTAAAATGAAAATACAGGCGGCAATGATGGGTGCTAATGTAGTTTATATTACCCAGGAAGCAACTTCAACTAATTTCTACGGCTCGGCAACGGCTACTAATATGTCGGGAGTAGCTTACTCAAACAGATTGCCAAGTTTCGATGGCTTTACGGCACTGATGAATAATAAAATGAAATATAAACTGATGAAATACGATGTGGATAGATTATCGACAGATGATTATGACCTTGTAAAAATAGCTGATACAGGGCAGGTTATTATAAACAGGGTATATAACAGTAATGGGTTTATTATGATGGACGCCCATGTTGACAGCTTTGACAATTCTACCTTCAAGGTAGTGTATTATTCAAATGATGGTTTTATTCTCGAATGCACGGATAATTCTGATATATTCGAAAATACAATATACAACATCCGCGTTAAGTTTTAAAAAAATAAATGCCCCAATCCAGTTTTGATTGAGGCATTGAAATATATACCGGGAATTTAATTTAGTTGGTCTTTACCAGTTTCTTTTCTCCTACTATGGTTCCACTCTTGTTTAGTATTCTTAGTAAGTATATCCCACTTGATTGGGTTGATATATCAACCTGGGTTACCGTTTTTGTGGCATTAATGCTCATCACTTTTTCCCCCATATAATTGTAAAGTTCTATCACTTGCCCCGGGGTTGCACCTGCAACTGTAAAATGACCCTGGTTCGGGTCAGGATAAATTTGGATAGAGGAAGAATTATTTATATTTTGTATTTCCGTAACTACAAATGCGCAGTTATTATTTTGGCAGCCATTTTTATCAGTTACCGTACAGCAATAATTTCCATCGCAAAGGCCTTTTATAGTGCTTGTCGTTTGTCCTCCCGGGCTCCAGGAATAATTATAAGGAGATGTTCCTCCATTGGGCTTTGCTGAAAGGACCCAGTTGCAGCTATCCACATTTTTATTAGTAGTTACGGTATCAATGGTAACAACTATAGCCGCCGCCTGGGTAATGGTTGCAGAGGCTGTTACAGTACATCCGTTTGCATCATGTACAGTCACTGTGTAGCTTCCTGCAGATAATCCATTGCCGGGGTTGTTTGTCGAAGCAGTGCTTGTGCCATTTGACCAGGAGTAAGTAAAGGGAGATACTCCGCCCGTAACACTTGCCTGTGCACTTCCTGTGCTGGTGCCATAGCAAAGTACCTCTTGAGTAGTGGTTGCAGAAGCAGCTGTTAGGCTACAGGGAACATGAAGCAAAAGATCCCCATTAGGCACCTGTCCATCTTTTCCGCTTCCCAAATTCCATACTACACTTTCTGTATTGTTTGATGGGTTTAATGTAATAATGGTCCCATCGCTGCTGCTACCACCGCCGGAAGTCATTCCATAGAACAGCCCATTAGTTGCATCGAAAATAAGGTTTCCATCAGGATATTTCCCATCTGTTCCACTTCCCAAATTCCACACCACACTTTCTGCATTATTAACAGGATTAAGACTAATAATAGTCCCCGAACTATGAGTGCCTCCACCGGCGGTCATTCCGTAAAACAATCCTTTGCCTGTGTAATAAGTAAGAGAGCCACGGGGAGACTGTCCATCTGTTCCGGTTCCTAAGTTCCACACTACACTGTCCTTATTAGTTATTGGATTGAATTTAATAATAGCACCATCGCCCTGGGTTCCCCCGGCACTGGTCATTCCATAGAACAGCCCATTAGTTGCATCATAAACAAGATAACCTTGCGGATTTTGTCCATCCTTGCCTCTTCCAAAGCTCCAAACAGTATCTTCGGTATTATTGGTAGGATTGAATTTGATAATAGCTCCAGCAAAATTAACCCCGCCATTTGCAGTCAACCCGTAAAATGATCCGTTAGCAGCAAAATAAACAAGTGGGCCCTGGGGGTTCTGCCCATCTTTTCCTCTTCCAAAGCTCCAAACGGTATCTTCCGTATTATTGGCAGGATTGAATTTGATAATGGTTCCATGCCCTAAACTTCCACCGGCTGATGTCATTCCATAAAACAACCCGTTATTAGCATCATAAACAAGGCTTCCAGTGGGAAACTGTCCATCTTTGCCTCTTCCAAAACTCCAAACAGTATCTTCTGTATTCGTAAGAGGATTAAACGCAATAATGGCTCCCACACTTTTACTGCCACCGTCCGTTGTCATTCCATAAAACAACCCATTGTTAGGATTGGGAACAAGGTTTCCCTGGGGGTTCTGCCCATCTTTTCCTCTTCCAAAACTCCATACAGTATCTTCCGTATTATTAAATGTGTTAAAGCTGATAATGGCTCCGTGCCCGCTACTGCCACCATTTTGTGTCATCCCGTACAGAACAGGGCTTTGAGCATAACTATTACATATAAAGGAGAAACTAAGAATACTCGCTAACGAGACAATAAATGCCGGTTTTGAGTAAAGGTTTAAAAAATTCATAGATATCAAAATGGTTTAATGGTTAGTATTTCAATGTTATATACCGCAAAATAGCCGAAAATTACACACAAAGCTATAGAAATAAAATAAATAGTGGAGTATTCCCCCTTATTTGTGTAATAAATTCATTGAAAATGAGTAGTTTCTAATATGTATTATTAATGTAAGCTGGTTGCCCGAGAACCAGCAAATAAAGCAGGTAGAATAAATAATATTACCCGGATAAATAAAGTTTACTTACTATTTAAATTTATATATTTGGGAAAAATTAAACTTAATAAACTATGAAAACATTTATACGAATTCTTTATGTTTTGCCAATTATTGGGGCAATAGTTGGTGGGTGTATAGTAATGCAGCATCCTGAATTCCGGATGGAAAAAGCTGTACTTGCTGTGGCAATGACGGTTATTCCATTTTGTGCTGTAAGGGCCCTGAAGGAATTAGTAGGGGAATAGACACATTCACTTACAGTAGTATCATTTTATAGTAGGGGTTAAATCCCTTGCACCCCTGAGTTCTACTTTGTGGGTAATTATCCTTTTAAGCTTTGCTTAATAAGTAAAAATTATTTTTTTGTCACCTCCGAAGCCCGCCCGGCTGAACCGTTCGGACAGGTGCAGCTTCGCGGTTACGGGTCCCACAAGCCCCGCGAGTCCCAAATTTATTAAAATAGTTCTATCAAATCCCCGTCCTATTAATTTATACTGAGTTAAATATGGGGATAATAAAAGCAATGGGTAAAAACCCAAGGGGAGAAAGATTACGAAAGATTGAAAAATCTTTTAATTATAGAGAAGGAATTTTTCAAAATATAAGTCCCAGCCCCGTGATGGTTGAAAAAGGAGATTTCTTAAAAACATTCAAAAAATTTCTAAAGAAGCCTAAAAATACATTACCTCCCGGCCCGCTACCATCCATAAAAACAGATTTGAAAAACTTGCCTGGCGGAAACCCTGTGCTGGTTTGGTTCGGGCATTCATCCTATATTTTAAAAATAGAAGGAAAACATATCCTGGTTGATCCGGTATTTAGCGGATATGCTGCTCCGTTTAAATTCAAGTCGGCAAAAAGCTTTGATGGAACCAATGTGTACACGGTAGATGATATGCCACCGATAGATATTCTCCTTATCACACACGACCATTATGACCACTTAGACTATAAAACAGTTTCAAAATTAAATCCAAAATATATTGTAACCTCGCTGGGTGTGGCTTCGCATCTTGAGTACTGGGGCCTTAATATGGATAAGGTTACTGAGCTTGATTGGAATGATAAGACAGAGATAATACCAGGAATAACATTTATTTCAAAAACAGCCAGGCACTTTTCAGGACGTGGATTTAAACGTGCAAAAACATTATGGGCTTCATTCATACTTAAAACCAAAAATCATTCCATCTACATAGGCGCTGATAGCGGATATGACAAACATTTTAAAGAAATAGGCGAACAATATGGCGCGTTTGACCTTGCCATCCTGGAATCAGGGCAATATAATGAGGCGTGGAAAAATATCCACATGATGCCGGAAGAAACCGTTCAGGCTGGCATAGATTTAAAAGCAAGGGTACTGTTGCCTGTGCACTGGGGCAAGTTCTCCTTAGCTCTGCATCCGTGGAACGAGCCCATTGAACGTGTGATTAAGAAAGCGGAAGAACTTAAAGTAAATATGACTACACCCATGCTTGGCGAACCTGTGATAATAGGTAAGGACTACCCAACAAACAAATGGTGGAGAGAAGTTATATGATTTTATTTGGTTCTAGCAGTATCCATAACCACCCTATCATGAGATAAACAGCAGCAATGAATACAATAAATAATAAAAAAATAGCTATTGTAGGTGGAGGGCCGGGTGGCTTAACTCTTGCACGGCTTTTACAAATGAAAGGCGCAAATGTAAAAGTGTATGAACGAGATTTTAATAAAGATGCACGGGTGCAGGGCACAACACTTGACTTGCATGAAGAGTCCGGCTTGAAGGCATTGCGCCAGGCACATTTGTTAGATGAGTTTAAAAAGAAGTATCGTCCGGGTGCAGATAAACTGATTATTGTTAATGAAAAGGCAGAAATATTTTTTTCTGACCATGAAGAAAAGCCGGAAGAAGATTTTGGGAGCGAACATTTCCGCCCCGAAATTGACAGAGGCCCGCTAAGGAAAATGCTGCTCGAATCGTTGCAACCCAATACGGTTATGTGGGATAGCCAATTTGTTTCAATGGAGAAAGAAGGCGGTGGCTGGCTGTTGCATTTTAAAAACAAAGCTTCGGCTTATGCAGATATTGTTATCGGTGCTGATGGAGCTAATTCTAAAATTCGTCCGTACATTACAGGTATAAAACCTTTTTATTCGGGCGTGTCCGGTGTATTGAGCGTAGAAGGGGTATATAATTCTGAAACAACAGTTCCAAAAATTCATAACCTTTTGAAAGGTGGAAAAATAATGGCTTTTGGTGGCGGAAAATGTTTTACCGTAGCCGCCAAAGGCGATGGAGATTTGGCTTTTTACGTCTCCTATAAAGTAGATGAAAGTCGGCTGAGAAATGTAGATTTTTCTGATAAAGAACAAGTGCTTGCGTGGTTTAGAAGCGATTTTGCAGAATGGGACAATATGTGGCTCGAGCTGTTTGAAAATGCCGAAACCACTTTTATTCCCATCCCGATTTATAGCATGCCCTTAGACCAAACATGGCAGGCTTTGCCCAACCTTACCATGCTGGGCGATGCGGCGCATCTAATGCCACCCTTTGCAGGCGAGGGTGTAAATATGGCGATGCTCGATGCATTAGAATTAAGCGATTGTTTGTACAACGAAAATTTCAGTGATATACAAACTGCTATTGCTTCTTTCGAAAACCAAATGCGAAAAAGAGCTGCAGAGGCAGCACAAGGGTCTTTAGAAAATGGAGATAAGATGCATAGTGTAACATTGGTAAGATAATTCTGATTGACTATCGGAAACTTTGTACCAAATAAGAGCTAATTTTCCATGGTGACTACGCAGTTGAGACACGTCGGCAGTTTTGTTTCAGTTGAGCCACGTGCTTAAATGGAAAAATTTCAATATAGAACTTACCCGTTTTTAGCTTTTTGTTGAGCTATATGATTTTGAACCAATTTGTGAAACTCCGCACTATTATCATAGATAATCTTGTTATTGGGTATATCAAAATTCGTAATCGGGTCATACAGGTCCTGCACGTTTAAAATGCCGACGTTTGCTGGCGGAGGTTTACCATACAACGTTTCAATAACAGTAGTTGCTCTTACTGAGATTAAATCAAAACGGTCTAATACTATTGAATTTACTATTGCTATGTTAGTAACTTCATATTTATTTTGTACACTTGGATACATGATAGCCTCTATTCTTTGCCCTTCTGGACTTTTTGATTTTAAAAGTACTGACGAAAAATGGGCACTAAACAAGTATTCTCTCGGTTTATCCTTTTGCACAGGTTTTATATATTCTTCAGTTAGGAATTTAAGTATCGAATCGACAATTTGGGCTAGTATTGGGTCGGTTTTTTCCATCTCAAGTAGATAACCGTCATATGCTTCTTTGGATTCCTTATTAGCGCTTACAACATCTGGATGATGGAAAATGCAAGTTCCAAGTAATGATTTGCCAGGTTTTAAATGCCATTCTGTAAGAGTTATAAAATCGTTTTTTACAGGTTTTGTTTCCAAGATTGCTGTTTTAATAAATAATGAACTATAAAAGACACTTTCTCCTGGGAAGTTACATCTTCCATATGTTGATTTATTTTCAGGTGGACCAAGTAAATCAGAAATTTTTTCTAACCTGCCATCTCCTTTTTGAGTTGGAATGAATTTATTAAATGATATTCTAAAAAGTTTTGTCGGTTCAATGGGTCTAAAATAGCGGAGACATTCAAAATATCTAACCAAGTCATCAACGATTTTAAGAGAATAGTAGAATTGACTTACCCTGGATAAAAAGGCTATGTAAGGTAACAAATTTCTTACTCTACTATACAAAGCGATGGCAGCAGTGTTTGGGTACAGGGTGTAACCACTTCAACTGATTTCCCAACACTTAAGCCCACATGCGGATTTTTTCAAGACACATTAGGCGCCGGGGGACGGATGTATTTATTTTACAATTCGATACAACAGGGGTGCGCAAATGGGCTACCTATTATGGCGTTGATATTGAGAATGACGGTAGCTATGCCTGGAGCGATGGAAAAAACTTATTTGTGGCGGGAGATGCCAGAGATCAGAGATACCCATTAATGAACCCGGGAGGAGGTGTCTATTACTTAGACTAGGTAAAATAAATAAAATATATTTACTTATGAAAAAGATTATATTTTTTATAATAATTAACTAATTGTTCCAAGAGCGTCCCGACCAACTTTAGTCAGGTAGCCCTCAACCCCATATACATGAATACTAACCTTCTTTATTAATACTTAATTTTATGATAATCAAAAAAATTGAGATACAAAAATTTAGAGGTTTCAAAAATGTTGAATTTAATCTTGGGATAAACAAACAATTATACAGCCAGCTGAGTTATTAGAAAAAGATGCAACCGAAGCAATTCAAGTAATGTTTCTACTGGCTAAATATAAATTTGGCTAAAACTTATCTTGTATGGAATTTTTACCTTTGGGTTTGCCAAATACATAATTACCATAATTAATTTATTCTTTTGTAGTATTACCTTTTCTCCCTTCTTCCAACAAATACAAATAATTGACATATTGTGCCAATAAATGCATCTTTTTGTGTAACTGTTAGTTTACATTTTATCAGTATGTTTGTACGTAATTTATATTAGAATAACACCAATAAATTTTAAGTGAATCATGAATAAATTTTTACAATTCTTTAAAAATTACACATATTCAATTATGTTACTGTTTAGTTGTGTTCTGTTAGCGCCTGAAGCAGCAGACTGCCAGACCATATTATATGTTACCCCAACAGGTAAAAAAACGAATACGGGGCAAAATTCATGGTCTAACGCGACTACATTAACCCAAGCACTTCTTAATGCTCCAGGAATTGGCCCTAATGTTCAAATATGGGTTGCAACAGGCGGAGCAGCAGGAGCTATTTATACGCCAACATCAAATGCGGCTTTGGGTTATACCACATTTTCTATTCCGAGCGGAGTAAAATTGTACGGTGGCTTTTCCGGTAATGAAAAATCTATAGCAGGCAGAAAATGCTCAGGCAATACTTTTGCCTGCACCACAACACTTAGTGCTTCCAATGCTCGCGGGTCTAATATTATTACTATTCAAGGGGAGGGTAATGTTATTAATGGTTTTACCCTGCAAGGTCAAAAAAATACTAATACAAGCAGTGCAACGTCAAATACAACATCAGGTGCAATGGTTATAGCTTCGCCCAACAATGTTATTGAGAAAAATGATACCGTGGAGAATTGTATTTTCGAAAATAATAATGTATCCTCCAATGCGATTACAGGTGCTAATGCAGGAAGTGCTATTTTATATCTTGTATATGTTAACGGAGGTGCTATTTATATAGGCCCGTCTATGACTGCTGTTATACTAAATTCAGTTTTTGAAAATAATAAGGCAACACTCGGAGGAGCTATTTATTGTAAAGGTAATATGAAAGACAGCGGGTGTTATTTCATTCAAGATACCGGTGTTTCCATTCCCAACACTCTATTGTGTCCAGCGGGTCTTACCTACCCTAAAGGCTTATATGAATCTATCCCCGGCAACGGTGCTGCCATTTATATTAGTGCAGGTTCTACCAAACACCAATTTGTAAATTGTGCTTTTATCCTCAATTCAAGTACTATTGCAAACAATGTAACTCCCAATACTGAAGGGGGCGCAATTTATTTCAGCGGTGCTACAAATGCCGGAGATTCAATAGTAAATTGTATTTTCTGCGGTAATCAAGCGCAAACAGGGGGGGCTATTGGTAATGCGGGCTCTAATTTGAATATCTATAATTGTACCTTTTATGCTAACGAAGCTTTATCCAATACTTTTGCAGGAGGTGCAATATCTATAGCAAATAAGCAAACTGTAAATATTGTCAATAATACATTTTATGATAATGAAAATGGTATTACTACACCCGATGATATATATCCCAATCCTTCCAATCCAACCATTCCGCCCATTCAAAATACAGGCACGTGTAATCTATATAATAATATTTTAGAGTATACAATTAAGCCCTTTCCCAATGGTAATTTATCTGGCGGGGCTGATTATCTTAATCAGATTTTTGCGAACGCTCCTTTAAACCCAATTTCCTACCCAGCTACTGCTATTCAAAATCTCGCAGGTTCCACCAATAACTGGGGTGCTCCTGATAATTGTATTTCACTGATGCCCGGTTGCAGCTCGCCGGCCATAGGCGCCGGTACCACCACCACGCCCACTTTTACCAATAAGACAGGAGCCACTGTTCCTGTTACAAACGCTATTTCACCCCCATCCATAGATTTTTCAGGAAACAGCCGCAACGGGAGAAATGACATTGGTGCATTTCAAGATACCATAGCCTGGCACGTTCGTTTAGAAATGTTTACTACACTTCCAGGAAAGCTATCACGAAACTTAACATATACATTTACCGCTTATTACAGCACTCCGGGAGCTACAGTAACAAATTTTACGATAGACGGAAAAAAACCTACAATCCCTTGTACTGTTAATACTATATCACCATCCGAGGTTCAATACGGTTATTCCCTATCATACCCAGTGTCCCTTCCGTCGGGTCTTCATACCATAACATTTACTCTGACAAGCAACGCCAACTGTGTTAATCCGAAAAATTTCAGTAAATCCATAACGGAAAATATTTATTATTAGCCTTTTTATATACACAAACAAGAGACAGCCGGGGGGAAATATGCCTAACACTACACAGATAGCGACATTACAAGGCATAGCTGATGAATTATACAAACGAGCTTTATCATATCAAGGACAATAACCGGTAGTGTTCCAAAGTATCACCTGAGGGGAAATTAAAATGGGTAAGTCTGAAAGACACATGAAAACTATAAAATACTAAGTATGAAACTTCAAAAATCCAAACAAACAAGCACTGTAATTACATTGCTATTTTTAGTTGCATTTTACATCCGTGCAAATGCCCAGGTGTATTATTACTATGATGATAATGGGAACCGCATTGCATCTTCCGAAACTCCTCCTGAACATGCCCCCAAGCTAAGCGTGAAACCCTTTTTTAGTCATTGAATTTGTCAATATAATAGTATAAGTAATTGAATACCATTACTATTTGTAGCGGAGACATTCAAAATATCTAACCAAGTCATCAACGATTTTAAGAGAATAGTAGAATTGACTTACCCTGGGTAAAAAGGCTATGTAAGGTAACAAATTTCTTAATCTTCAGAAAGCCTTGTCAATAAATATATGGTGTTAGTTAAAGATTATTCAGAGAAAGTTTCATCCCCGATAATTTTTGCGCACCCACCCCTTTTTGTTGGATAAGAACTTTTAATTTATTTCCCATATCCCTCATAAAGGTATTCATAAAAAATACTTTTTCATGTTTGCTCAGCTTACCGGGGGTGCTTTCTTCCATGTTTCTTAAATATTCATTGAGTCCGAGGGAAAGCAAAAAATGAACCTGGTTTGTAAATCCGCAATAGTCCAATCCGTATTTCATACCCCAATGATAAATAGCTGAAAAATTCACATGAGATGTAATATCCTGTTTACCTATATTGTAATATGGGATATCATTTACAGTATGTTTATTATAACATACCAATGTACCATTCCTTCTATTCTGACTATATAATTCCCCGGAACTGTATCCATAATCAATTGTAAGAACAAAAGCTTTTGATATACTTGTAGCAATTTCTTTCATCCATTCCAATACTTTAAGGTTTACTTCTGTACACTTCACTCACAAAATACAGCATAATATTTATTTGCCTTTCAGGCATTGCAACAGGATTATCCTGGATATTTTATTTTAGAGCATTACAAGTAGGAAAAGTTTCGCAAGTCGCCCCGGTAGATAAGTTAAGTGTCGCACTCGCTATTATCCTGTCAGTTTTATTTCTAAAGGAGGTGCTGACAATTAAAACCGCTGTTGGAGCCCTATTGATTATTAGCGGAACAATTGTATTGATCCTTAATTGAGTATGGCTATTATCTTGCATTTGAATGAAGGATAATCTATTATTATCCATTATTCTGTGGGCATTAACCTTTATCAACTTTGACCAAGGACTAATGCTTTAACGTTATCCTACTATCCTTATTAACTTCTCCAATAATGGAGGATGCAATAAAGTACATATTTTTGTGAAATACTGCAAGATGAAAGATAACGACATAAAGAGAATTTCACGGCTGGTCGCAATTTTAACTGAATTGCAAACCAAAAGGATTTTGACATCCACATTTCTTGCAGAAAAGTTTGGTGTAAGTGTCAGGACTATTTACAGGGATGTTAAGGCATTAGAGCAAGCGGGAGTTCCTATATTAAGTGAAGACGGGAAAGGATACTCACTAATGGAAGGATACAGGATTCCTCCTGTAATGTTTACTGAAAGTGAAGCAAATGCTTTAGTTACTGCTGAGCAATTGGTATTGAAAAACAGGGACAGTTCTCTCGTTAAAGAATATGCAATGGCAATAAATAAAATAAAGGCCGTATTGTTGTATTCAACAAAAGAGAAAGTCGAACTATTATCAAATAGAATAGGTATCAGTCCGGACCTGCAGAATATAAACACGAGTAGTTCAGTTACTTTACTCCAGAAAGCGCTGACCACTTTTAAAGTGTTGCGTATTACTTATCATTCTATGAACAAAGACGAAAAGACGGAGCGGGATATAGAACCTTTTGCATTGTATTATAGCATGAAAGAAAGCTGGACACTTATTGCATATTGCAGGTTAAGAAAAGACTTTAGGATGTTCCGCTTAGACAGAATACAAAAAATTACCCAACTTGAACAAAGCTTTGCGCCACATAAAATGACTTTGGAAGAATACTTGGATATGAGGCGAAAAGAATTTCAGCACCCCTGACATACTGCTGTCATAATACCATTTTACTTTTGTATTGTTAAACATAAACACATAACAATATGAAAGCAGTATCAGTAAGAATTATCACCGATGACATCAAACGTTTAGTTCAATTTCACGAAAAGTCTACGGGTTTTCCGGCTAAGTGGTCTACGGAGGATTTTGCAGAGATTGTTGTGAGTTCCTTTACTTTGGCGATAGGGAGCACTCGAACATTAGCCTTCTTTGGAGAAGGGGTTGCGCAGCCAGCTAATAACAAAAGCGTGATTATAGAATTTATAGTCGAGAATGTAGACAAGGACTATGAAAGGATTAAAGAGTTAACCAGCGAGATTGTTCAAAAGCCGACAACGATGCCCTGGGGGAATCGTTCATTACTATTTCGTGACCCGGACGGTAATTTAATTAACTTCTTTACACCGGTAAGCCCCGAGGCTATCAAGAAATTTTCTTAATGAAAACCCAGGAATATTATTTAATCATCAACACAAAACAGACAATTATGACAACACAAGAAGTAGCCAATCGCTATTATGAATTGATAAAGCAAAATAAAAGAGCTGAAATTCAAGAAGAACTATATGGGAAGGATATTGTAAACAGAGAACCTGAACATGCGGCTTCAATGGGTATTCCAATAGTTACCATAGGGCTTGATGCGGTAAAGGCGAAAGGTAAAGCACGCATGGAAATGATAGAAGCAGTTCACAGTGATTATTGCAGCGAGCCGGTAGTAGGCGGTAACTTCTTTAGCGTAGCATTTGGCCGTGATATTACTTTGAAGGGGAAACCAAGAATGAAGCTGGAAGAAATAGCTGTTTTCGGAGTAAAGGATGGTAAGATTGTTTCAGAACAGTTTTTCTATTAACCGGTACGTCTTATAATCGGCCATAATTAGTAAGGTTTGCATTTTAATTCCTTATGTACGGAAGTGTTTGTTGTTTTTTAGTCCCCAGGTTGCCATAGAATCCAATGCGGGTATAATCTCTTTACCCGGTTTGGTCAATTTATATTCTACATGTGGCGGCATAATAGCCTTAACTTTACGGCTTATCAGGTTATCAGCTTCTAATTGCTTTAAATGCTGAATCAGCATTTTCTCCGTTATAGTAGGAATGTCTTTTTTTAGTTCACTGTATCTTTTCTCGCCTTCCCGCAAATACCATAAAATTAAAGGCTTCCAACGTCCGCCAATTTTATCGAGCGTGTAGTATATAGGGCACTGCTCCATTATTTCCCTTCTATTCTGATTATTTGTCGATGCTTCTTTAATTTTTCTCATGGTACATACTTTTTGGTAAGTGCTTGTATAAAAGTAAGTACAAAGATACCTTTGTCGCCACAATAACCAAAAATAAATCTTATGAAAATTACATTAACAGGTTCCCTCGGGAACATAAGTAAACCCCTCGCAGAAATACTGATACGTGCCGGGCATGACGTTACTATTATCACGAGTGATGCCGGCAAGAAAACCGCAATTGAGGCGTTGGGTGCAAGAGCGGCCATAGGTTCTCTTACAGACATACCCTTTCTTACTAATTCATTTAAGGGGACTGATATTGTTTATACTATGGTACCATACAATTTTGGGGCTACCGATTACAGGAAATATGTCTCTGGAATTGGCGGCAATTATGCAGCAGCAATCAAAGCATCTAAGGTTAAACGAGTAGTGAACCTAAGCAGCATCGGTGCCCATCTTGAAAATGGTACCGGCCCAATTGCAGGACTGCATGATGTAGAGCAAATTCTAAATCAACTGGATGTTGCAGTGAAACATCTTCGCGCTGCAATGTTCTATATCAATTTTTTCTTTGACATTCCATTGATAAAGGGGCAGAATATCATGGGTAATAATTACGGTAAAGAAGCAAGACTGGTAATGGTGCATCCCAGGGACATCGCAGAAGTGGCAGCTTATGAATTGCAACAATCCTTTACCGGCAAAAGTTATCGTTACGTGGCAAGTGAGGAACGGTCCGTATCAGGTATTGTAAAGATATTGGGCAGTGCTGTTGGAAAATCAGAATTGCCATGGGTGCAATTTACTAATGAACAAACTTTTGCCGGAATGACAGTGTCAGGTATTATGCCTCCTGCTATTGCAAACCTATACGTTGAATTAGGTGCGGCTGTGGATAACGGCATCTTGTGGGAAGACTATGACAGGAATAAACCTGAAATATTAGGCAAGACTAAATTGGCTGATTTTGCGAAAGAGGCGTTCGCTCCGCTTTATCATTCCCGATAATTTTAATCTCTCTAAATAATTTGAAATGAAAAAAAATCATCCAGCATTTAATAAGAATGCCGAGCCATTTTATAGCATCATTATGGAAGGGCTGAAAGGTGAAGTAGACGGAAAGCATTTCTGGGATGCCGTAGCAGAAAATGCAATTTTTGAGTTTCTATATAACTTTCCAGGGTTCACCAATAAAATTGAAGGGCGCAAAGCATATATGGATTGGTTTGGAGGTTATACCAACATTCTTCATTCAGCCGATAATCTGCGTGTGTACAAATCAATACGCCCAAATAATGTTATCATCTTAGAATATGAGGTTCATGGTATAGTTCCCCATACCGGGAAAGCTTATGACAACCGCTTTTGTTCCATAATTACAATTGAAGACCGTAAGATAATTCATTGGCGTGATTACATGGATTCACTTGCAGTAATGCTTTCAAATAATCCTGATTAGTTTTCCGCCTCTAAGTAACAAAAAAACAATAATCTTTGTGGTTTTAAAATAGTCCAATGAATATACCAATCAAATTAATTGTTATGAGCACTTTATTGATTAACTCGATTGCTAAAGCACAACAACCCTCTATGAAACCTCTTGATGCTGACCTGACTGAATACCAATATCCTTACCCGGTGCATTTTATCACACTGACTATTCAGGGTGAAGTTTTAAAAATGGCTTATATGGATGTGAAGCCCGTTAATCCAAATGGGCATGTAATAATGCTTTTGCATGGAAAAAATTTCAATGGTTTCTATTGGGGAGAAACTGCAAAGGTTTTATCTGATAGTGGCTACAGGGTTATTATTCCTGATCAGATTGGTTTTGGAAAGTCATCCAAGCCCGAACATATTCAGTACTCGTTTCAGTTGTTGAGTGAAAATACAAAAGCAATATTAGATTCGCTGGGTATTAAAAAAGGTTTGCATGTTGGGGCATTCTATGGGTGGCATGGTTGCAACCCGGTTTACATTGATGTACCCCGAAATGGTAGAGAAATTCATTTTGGAAAACCCTATTGGTCTGGAAGACTGGAAAGTAAAAGTACCTTACCTGTCCGTTGATAAATGGTATCAAATAGAATTAAAAGAGGATTATAATTCTTTTAAAAAATATGAACTTGAAAGTTATTTTCATGGTACGTGGAGAGCCGATTATGATAAATTGCTGGAAATTCCGGTAGGATGGACTCTAAGCAAAGATTATCCCCGTATTGCATGGAATTCTGCTCTTACGTATGAAATGATTTTTACACAACCAGTGTGCTATGAATTTGAAAATATCAAGGCACCTACATTGTTAATCATTGGACAGTTAGACAGAACAGCAATGGGTAAGAATCTGGTGAGTGAAGAAGTAGCAAAAAAATCGGGCAATTACCCTGCATTAGGGAAATTGACTCATGAAAAGATAAAAGGATCAAAGCTTGTTGAACTTGACGGAATAGGCCATGTGCCACACATCGAAGCCTTTGACAGATTTATTCAGCCATTATTGGAGTTTCTGAAATCATAATTAGAAGAATCATTAATTTTGTGTCTTAAAGTAATTAGGTGGACCCCAGCCGAAAAAGCCCTGCAATTGCAGGGCTTTTCTTTTTGTACTTTAACCTACTATCTTTTTTAACTTCTCCAGGTACGAGAGCAATAACCAATCTGAGGTTTCCTTGGTTTATCTCATGGAAATATTTTCGCACTCAAGTATTGCTACCACAAAACGTTATATAGGTATCACTGAGAAACAGATTGCGGATGTGTATATGAATTTGTAATTTATTGAATAATCCTATGCTGTTCTTAATTACTATTTAAGACTGATGCAATCCTACTTAGGAATGCCTGCTCATTTTTTATCAATTCTTTCATAGAATGTGCTTCTGAAACATAAATGCCATCAACGATAAAATTGACCTCATTTTCATTGTTTCCGTAAATGGATTTTGAATGAGCCTTAACTACTTCATTAGGTCTTGATAATGGATAAATCAAACCACTTGCTATTAAATTATTGCGGTAATATCCCGAATAGGAATGTATTTGATGCAAATCAGACCTGTCCACATCGCCATTTTTCATCTCCATTTTTTTAAATTTGGCATCAAAAACAACGACCTTACCATTTGCTCTGTGCCTCATTACTATGTCAGGAAACATGCAACGATTATAAAATTGCTGTTGATAAATCCTTATTTCTTCCTGACCATTAACAAGCCATTCTGGAAAGCCTCTGCTCAGCAATTTCTCAATATACAATTCATACAGTTCGGCTATATCAAAGAGGTAACCATTAGTTGCCAATCGTTCACTTTCATTATCTGGTATCAGACCTTTATCCAGTAAAATTATTTCAGCGTAGTCTAATACTTTTTTAAACCCACTGTACATTGGATTATTTATTGATTGGTGAACTTTTGCTTTCTGAATAGTTTCATAACTTACATAACGACCAGAATAATGCTGTTTAAGCAATTGATTCAACCCCAACAAACGGCTATGAATTTCCCTGCCGAAAAGTATTTCAAGTTTTCGCAAAGACAAATAGAGCACATCAACAATTTCCTGCACATACAATCGCTCCCTAAAATTGCTCGTTAGTTTTCCCTTAAACGGAATATCTCTTTTTAGATATTCATTAAAATCAATATTACCCCTTACTTTATGGCTTCTTTCCTGATGCTTTTTGTATTGTTGTGGCAATCCTAAAACAGCCGCCTTTTCAAGTGACTGAATAAACAAATAAGCAATGATGAATAAAAACTGGTTTTCGGTCTCGTCTCTTTTAGCTTTTATTTGTTCGTTATCAACATAAATATCATTTACAAAATTGAGCATACGCTTTAGAAACGCATCCCCGTATTTGGTGGTGATATTGATTTTACAGCCTTTATAAAACAAAACACCAGCATACAAACCTGTTTGAACGAAGTACTCTTTCTCCTTTTCGAGTATTTCGGTTGAATACAATTTTAAAATGAGCCGTTCTTCGTTTTCTTCAAAGCGTCTACGTTTGAAGTTGAATATTCGTATTTTTTTTAGTTGTTTAGCGCCAAGTTTAAGTTCATAAACCGATGAAAACAATTGTTGTAATTGCTTCTTATCTCCTGCCTTTTTTACCCCAAAAGATTCGGCCAAATCCGACTCCCGGATAGGTGCTTCTGCGTAAAAATTGTGATTGACAGGTATACTTATTCTCATTTTATTGCATAGGTCTCTTAAATCGGTTCAAAGCTTCATCCAATTTGCTGTCAAGTTTACTTTCAGCAAATACGGCCCTTAAATACTCTTTCAACGTTGGGCGTAGATACAAGTTGAACAATGCTTCCAGATTATGTTGACTAATCTCTTTGCGTTTGGCAATGTCACTCATCTTCATGAAAAAGGAATGGCCAAACTCGTAAGATTTACCTAGCCCCAATTCGTTAGAAATGTAGTTGTTCAGTTTTTCACAAGCCTTTACATATTGCCCCATATTGGTAAACTCCTCTCGTTTTTTAAATCGGGTTTCTTCTTCTATCACATCATAATCACAATCTTTTCGAATCCATTTGAAACGTCTTCGGAGTGCCAAATCAAACGCATCAATACTTTTATCCACATCGTTCATCATACCTATAAAAAACACATTATCGGGCACACCAAATTTTACTTCACCATTGTCAATGATATAGGCAAGGGTTTTGTGTTTTTCATCTTCTTTGATTAAATCTTCAATGAGTGTAGAATATTGAGTTCTAATCAAATTTTTGCTGCTTTTACTAACGTGGCGATAATCTTTTTCCAACATTGATAAAGTTTCTCCAAATACTGTGGACAGATTGGCCCGGTTAATTTCATCTACAACAAAATAAAACTGCTTACCGGGATTGTTTTTTGCCTTGATACAGAAGTTCTTGAAAACTCCATTTACCAATTCAAAGCGAATGTTTCCGTCTTTTGAAACACCTTTTGGTTTTATGCCCTCAATAAAATCTTCGTAGGTAAATGATGGGTGAAATTGCAATATTTCGTAACGAGAACTATCACCCTGGCAGACAAAATCCAGGCTGTTTATAACCGAATATGTTTTGCCAGTACCTGGAGGACCGTACAAAATAACATTGGGGCTGCTTGCATCAGCTATGGTTCTTGCATTCACATAACTCCATAAAAAACGCGAAAGCAAAATAAGTTCGCCCTTATCTTGTTCGTTTACTTTTAAAAGCTTCTTGGCAACTAAACAAACGTGATGGTTTTTCGTAAAGATGCCCTCTGCATCACCATCAATGAAATCGTTGTACAATTCTTCGAGCCATTGTGTAGAGTAGATATAAAGAAAATCGGCTAAATTGTCTAAAACAGCAATTTTCATCAAAATCTGTTTAGCACTATATGTCGCCTCTTCCACCAGTTGTATTTTCACCAAAGGATCGGTTTCTGATACAATACTTCTCAATAAACCTTTGATGTTGTCTTTGAAATAGCTCTCTGCTTCTGACTTTGAGGCATTTTGATTGTTTTGTTTTAAGATGTAATACGTAGCATTATCATTATTCAACTTTACTTCAAAATTAAAAGCCGTTCCCGGTTTGGAAGAACCCAAAACGGTGCGAGTAGTTCGCTCCAGAAAGTTGCATAAGTACCCACCGGGCATAGTGGCTGTTTTACTGCCAAATATATTGGTATAATCATCCAAAGCCAGCGTGTCGTTAATAATTTTATCCTTGTATTGCACCCATTGCGTAAGGACGTTTTTAATTTCGCTGTCATTGAAGTTTTTATCTTCCTGTTTGGTTTCGCTTTTGAATTTTTCCCAAAGGACTTTGATTTGGTTTTGTCTTTCGGTTGGAAGCTTTATATTATCCATAAGTTTCTTGTAATTAGCTAATTTATACCATTCAACAATAAAATCATTAGTTGCATTGCTACCATTGCAATAGGTTAATGTGCCCGGAGCCTGAATATGATTTGTACCATAATCACTCAAAATATGATTTAGAAGGATTTTCTCCTCATCACCATAAAATCCCAGTACTTCAATTTCCCTTCGCAAAGGAAACCAGTCAAAATCATCATCTATATTCGACTCGACATAAGCTTTATCAATTACTTTTACCAATGCCACCGGGGTACTCCCATCTCTAACCATCACCACGTCTCTAATTTTCATATCGTCTCTGAACCACTTGGGATCATCGACGGGATTTCCATTTTTGTCATTCCACGATTCATCCATGCCGATGACCCGCTTTTCAATCAAAATTGCTTTAATTGTATCAATATCTAACCGCTCATCCGGATGTAACTGTATATGCCAGTAATTTAGTTTCTGCTGCATGTAGCGAAGATAGGAATAAAAACTTGATGAAGCTGGGGATAAGCAACTTCCATACTGACTATACGGCCATATCAACCACTATTACACAGAAATATATTAAAAAAAGCCGGTTGTTTTCAGATGTTTATTTAAGTCTGTTATCAGATTAAAGGAGTAGTAAATCTTATGTGGTCGTCGTTTGTGGTAAAGAACCGTGTTCCCGTACCTGTTCCCTCATAAGGAAATGTAAGTTTATTCATTGTTGCGGAATATAAGTCTATTTTCTCCCGGACTTCATTCTTATAGTCCTTCCAAAAACGCATTACGAAACCAGAAATCAAATCCGCAATCTGAAGGTAGATATTTGATTGGGAGTCTTGGAAGTATAAATTATTTGCCTCGTTTATGCTGTATGTTTCATATTTCAATGAGATAATATCGCCTACTAACTCATCAGTATTAAGTTTTTTCATTCTTTCAAAAGCCGACCGATAAATAATGCCATTGTGTTCCTCCATATCATGAACTATATTGAATTGTCCTGATAGGAAATCGTTACTGTATTTTTGCGCTCTTGCAAGAATGCCTGTAAATGCACTGAAGCCAGTTAGGAAATGAATAGATTTATTATGAGGATTCTGGTCGGGCAACGGTAGGTAGTTTTTTAGCACACTCTCGCCCCCTTTTGATAGATCTGCTACTAAATCAGTCTTTGTGTGGATCACATGGTTTTTTAATTCCACGTCATTTTGTAATGTGAAATATTCAAATAATCAATAAAATACGTATAAGGTCACATTTCCACAAAAAGAAACTGCCAAAACATTTTTAAGCTGCCAAAACACTGCCAAAACAAAAGTGAGCGGATGTGAGTAGGTGTGAATCCATGTTAGAAGCCCAGTATTTACAGGTGCAGCCGTGGCTTATTATGAAGCGATATGAACCCCAAAGTGAGGTCCCGGGCGGATTTGAACCACTGTACATGTTGAATCCGCACCTATCCTTTTAATGGTAGAGGAATCAATTGTACTGGGAAATTATGGAGGAGTGAGAATTTTATATCCAGCAACTTAACCCACTATAATATATACTGGGAGTAAGAGAGCGAAAAAATGAAAATGAAAAATGAAAACAGGAATAACTTCTTCATTTAAGAGCAGTTTCGATGTGTAAATATAGTAATAAAAAAGAGGCGGAAAACCTAACGTTCCACTCCAAGTTTGCCCTCCCCAGCAAGGCTACCCTCTTGGGTAAGCACCCTGTAAAAATATACCCCTGCCGGTTGATTGCTTAAATTTATTTCTGTAGTTGTGGAATTTACACTACCCGCATACACCTTTTCCCCAAGCACATCGTATATTTCTATTATGTTTCTGGTTCCCGGTTCGTAATTGCTAATTTGAAGTGTAAATACCCCCCTGCCCGGGTTGGGGTATGCCTTTACACTGCCTTGTGGAGCATGTATACTATTAACCCCTAAATGAATAGCCGTATCTACCAACGTTAAGCTACCTACGGGATAAGCTCCATTGGGGCCTGTAAAGTCAAGTAATTTGGTGTAGATATTGGTAGTTATATCATAGCTGAAAAGTACTCCATATCCGGCACTACCTCCATTGGAGGTAGTACCATACAGCAACCCGTTATCCGGGTCTTGGACAAGAGAACCATAGGAATTACTGCCATCCGTACCATTAAAGGTTACTAATACTTTTTCGGTATTGTTTGCAGGGTTGAAGCTAAAAAGTACCCCGTCTCTCGCTGCATCTCCTCCTCCATAGGTCATACCATAAAGTAGGCCATTGGATAATTGAAGCAATTCATTCGTGTTCGGATAGGCTCCATACTTTCCGCCAAACGAGTAAACCACGTTTACACTACCTGTTTGAGTATTGAACGTATAAATAGCTCCCGAATCGGCTTTTCCACCTGCTTGGGATGTTCCGTAAAGCAAGCCATTGTTTGCCTTAATAAGCCCGCTGGTTGGTTCATTAGGACTATTATTAAAACTAACGTATACACTGTCCTTATTGGTTTTAGGATTAAAGCCATATAGTACTCCGTTCCCAAACTTACCTCCGCCTTCGGTTACTCCATATAGGATACCACTTGCCGTATCCTCCCATAATTCCATAAAGCTCCCCCAACCTGTAACTGTATCTACTAAATTATACTGTACACTGTCTTTCCCGGTATGGATGTCATAATTATAGATTACCCCTCCACCATATTTTCCACCCTGCCATGATGTTCCATAAATCAGCCCATTTTTAGCCTGCATAAGCTGATTATCGCCATCGTTGGTATAACCATTTGTACTGTCGTAGTTAATTACCACATTTTCGGTGTTGGTTTTTAAATTAAAACTGAACACAGTTCCCATACCATTAACTCCTCCTTGAGCTGTCGTTCCATATACTAGGCTATCCGGAACATAGAGTAATTTTGATACAGGTCCAAATCCATTAGTCCCGTTAAAACTAAAAAGTATGGTTTGTTTTTTGGTTAAGGGGTTATAGCTGAATATGGTGCCATACTTAGCGGGCTCATTGGGGTCATAATATGCTCCCCCTCCTCCCGTTACTCCATATAATATATACTGGGAGTAAGAAAATGAAAAGCTGAAAATGAAAAATAAAAATAGTGATAACTTCTTCATTTAAGCACAGTTTCAATATGTAAATATAGGAAATAAAAACGGGCGGAAACTTACCGTTCCACTACAAGTTTGCCCTCTCCAATAAGGCTACCCTCTAGGGTAAGCACCCTGTAAAGATATATCCCATTCGGTTGATTGCTTAAATTTATTTCTGTAGTTGTAGAATTTACACTGCCCGCATACACTTTCTCCCCAAGCACATCGTATATTTCTATTACATTCTTAGCTTCAGCTCCGTAATTATTGATTTGAAGTGTAAACACCCCCCTGCCAGGATTAGGGTATACCTTTACACTGCCTTGTGGAACATTTATACTATTAACCCCTGTATGAATAGCCGTATCTACCAAAGCTAAGCCTATAGGATAAGTTCCATTGGAGCCTGTAAAGTCAAGTAATTTGGTGTAGGTATTGGTAGTTATATCATAGCTGAAAAGAACTCCATATCCGGCACTCCCTCCATAGGTTGTAGTTCCATATATTAAGCCATTATCAGGGTCCTGAACAAGATTGCCTTGCGGGATTCTGCCATCCGTGCCATTAAAGGTTACTAATACTTTTTCGGTATTGTTTGAAGGGTTGAAGCTAAAAAGTACCCCGTCTCCTGCTGCATCCCCTCCTCCCCAAGTCGCACCATAAAGTAAGCCATTGGATAATTGAAGTAATTCATTCGCATTTGGGTAGCCCCCGTGCATTCCGCTAAACTGGTAAACCATGTTCATAGCACCCGAATGGGTGTTAAACGTATAAATAGTTCCTGAATCGGGTTTTCCGCCCGCGTCGGACATCCCGTAAAGCAAGCCATTGCTTGCCCGGATAAGCCCGCCTCTTGGTTGATAAGGCCCATTATTAGGAGATAATTTAAAATCAACATATACACTGTCCCGGTTCGTTTTAGGATTAAATCCATACAGCACGCCCTGACCAGCCCCCCCGTCCTCTGTCGTTCCATAAAGTATGCCGCTCACCGTATCCTCCCATAATTCCATATAGCATCCCGAACCTGTAACTGTATCTAATAAATTATAACGTACACTGTCTTTCCCGGTATGAATATCGTAACTATAGATTACCCCTGCACCATATTTTCCGCCCATCCAGGATGTTCCATAAATTAGCCCGTTTTTTGCCTGCATCAGTTGATTAACGCCAAGGTTTGTATAACCATTTGCGCTGTCATAATTAATTACCACATTTTCGGTGTTGGTTTTTAAATTAAAACTGAACACAGTTCCCATACTATTAGCTCCCCCTTGATTAGTGGTTCCATAAACTAAGCTATCCGGAACATACAGTAATCTGCACAAAGGTTCAAATCCATCCGTCCCGTTAAAACTAAAAAGTGTGGTTTGTTTTTTGGTTAGGGGGTTATAGTTGAATATAGTGCCATACTTAGTGGGATCATTGGGATCATAATATGCTCCCCCCCCCCTGCCGCTACTCCATATAATATGTACTGGGAGTAACAAAATGAAAAACTGAAAACGAAAAGTAATAAGATAGTTAGCTTTTTCATTTATAGGAATATATTAATATGTAAATATAGGAAATAAAAACGGGCGGAAAAGACTTACGCCCGTTTTACCTTATCTTTCTATTAATAAATTATCCGTTTTTACAGGTTTTTGGTTATTGTCTATAATCCGATAATGGTAGACACCTTGTGCCAATGAACCTACCGGTATAGTGGTCAGGTTACTTGTCAACGAATAAGTGAGGGTTAACTGGCCTAACCCGTTATATAAATATATCGTTCCTGTCATTTCCTGCCCAATAAATTCGACATTAAGCAAGGTATTGGCAGGGTTAGGATATACTTTAACTGTCAGGTTCTTATTATCAGGTACAGTGCTTTGCGTACTTGCCGGTTTCTTTACAGGCCGGTGCGCGTATGCACGCCCATTGCCATATATCTCCTCGCAAGCACTGTAGTAATCGGTGGAGTCTATAGGGGCTAACAGGGCCCTGGCTAAATACACCCCTGTACCATATTGATAAGGGCATAGTGGTGCATATTGCTGGAGTATGGATTT
>Ga0206823_1023_pt1 | contig 48259 bp, 44 predicted proteins | sample Alteio_BWOrgCont_81_FD_152868 | JGI IMG/M metagenome (GOLD analysis project Ga0206823, IMG submission 152868) | Enriched cells from forest soil in Barre Woods Harvard Forest LTER site, Petersham, Massachusetts, United States -... | ecosystem: Environmental > Terrestrial > Soil > Temperate forest >...
CAGGAAATCAGTAATACAACAATTTCCTTATTCCCCTTCTCCGGGTCAGAATAATTTGATCTCCAGGCTTTCACGTTTTTGTTGTGTGAAGGAAAGTGCCGGAATATTTGTGTTAAAGGGGTATGCAGGTACAGGCAAAACAACAATCATTAGTGCACTTATCAAATGTCTGTCCCTGGTTGATCTGAAGTCAGTTCTCCTTGCCCCAACGGGCCGTTCTGCTAAAGTTCTTTCAGGCTATTCAAATAAACAGGCATTTACCATTCACAAAAAAAATATATAAAAGAAAAGGCTTTCCTGAATCTTCAGGTCGTTTTGTTATACAACCCAATTTGAATACCCATACGTTATTTATAGTAGATGAGGCTTCCATGATTTCCAATGGCGGAGGTCTGAGCGGAAGCTTTGCGGATCAATCAGGATTGCTTGATGACCTGATCAGGTATGTCACTTCGGGAGTTAATTGCAAATTAATATTGGTTGGAGATACAGCCCAGCTTCCTCCGGTAGGTATAACGATTAGTCCGGCTCTGGATGTCGAATACCTTCAAGGTCATTTTTCACTGACGATTGATTCCGTTGAGTTAAAAGAAGTGGTGAGGCAGGCGGAAGGTTCGGGGATTCTTGTTAATGCCACCATTATCAGAAATATGATTTCGGAAGGCATCGGACGTTCTCCTCAATTCAGAACAGATCCATTTGCAGATATTGTGCGGTTGTCAGGTAATGATCTGGAAGATGCCTTGAACCAGGCGTATAGCAATAGCGGTGTAGAGGGGACAACGGTCATTTGCCGTTCAAATAAACGGGCAAATTTGTTCAATCAGCAGATCCGGGCAAGAATCAGATGGCAGGAAAGTGAGCTTTCTGCAGGCGACTTTTTGATGATTGTCAAAAATAATTACAATTGGTTACCCGAAGAATCCAAAGCAGGTTTCATTGCCAATGGGGATACGGTGGAGCTTTTGAAAATCAGTACGATTAAAGAAAATTATGGTTTCCGTTTTGCGGACGCAAGCATTCGGATGATTGATTATCCCGGAGAACCTGCAATAGAAGTCAAATTAATCCTGGATTCGATTTCTGCTGAAACACCTTCTTTGACGTCCGAACAGAATAAAAAATTATATGAAGGGGTGTTAGCAGATTATATGGATATTCCCGATCGGAGAAAACGCATGATATCCCTGAAGAAAGACCCATTTTATAATGCGTTACAGGTTAAATTCGCTTATGCCATAACCTGCCATAAAGCACAGGGAGGCCAATGGGAAAATGTTTTCGTTGATCAGGGATACCTGACAAAAGAGATGATCAATATTGAATTTCTAAGATGGCTCTATACCGCTGTTACACGCGCCACCCAAAAATTATACCTGGTAAATTTTAACAAAGAATTTTTTGAAGGGAATGATCAGGAAATGGGTTGGTAATTTTTGGTTTTTTATGCATCATGGTAAATGACGCTATGTTATCCTGAGACCGATCACTGTAATATCATCAATCTGGGGTCTTGTCCCTTTCCAATTGTCAAGCTTCGATTGGAGCGTGTCATATTGATCCTGCATTTTCATTTTACTGATTTCCACCAGCAATTGTTTAAAAGGGGGATAATAAAATTTCGTCCCTTTGTCGCCGCCTTTCTGGTCGGCAAATCCGTCGCTGAATAAATAAACACAATCATTTTTTTGCAATTGGCTTTTGTGCTGAGAAATTGACTGGTCAGGTTTATCCCCAAGATAGATCTTGTCTGCTTTAAATTCCTGCAGATTGTTTTCACGAATGACATAAATGGAATTGTGTGCACCTGCAAAATTTATTTCAAGATTTTTCAGGTCAATGGAACATAGTGCAATGTCCATACCGCTTTTCAAAGACATCGATTCCTGATTTTTATTAAATTTTAAGGCAATGGCATTGTTGAGCTCCATTAAAATCTGTGCTGGGGTATGAATTTTCTGCACTTCAATAATATTATCAATCATATTGTTGGCTGCAAGGGACATGAAAGCACCAGGTACTCCATGCCCCGTGCAATCCACAACGGCAAGCAAAACCAAATTATCAATTCTGTAATGCAGGTAAAAATCGCCGCTTACAATATCCTTCGGTTTTACAAAAACAAAGGAATCAATGAAACTCTGTTGAATGGTTTCTTTGCGAGGTAATAATGTTTCCTGAATGAATTTTGCATAATCGATGCTGTCCAGAATATTGCGGTTCTTATCTTCTATTTGTTGGTTAGCCGTTTTTAGTTCTACATTTTTAAGGTGTTCAATTTCAGATTCACGTCTCATGTCTTCCATCTGGTGCAGCAAATTCATTTTTTCTATTTTTTTTGCCCATTCCTGAATCGAAACTTTTTCTTTTAAAGAATAATGCTTGTCTAAATGGTCAAGCGCTTTTTCAAATTTTTTTATTCGTTTATACGTTTCTGCAAGATAATGGTGGCAATCAGCCTGCTCTTTAACAGCCTCCAGATCTTCGAATATCAGCAATGAACGTGTTAGCCTGTCAATTGCCTCAGGGTACTGGTTCTTAAATAGTAACAGTCGTCCGAAGGTCTGCATGCAGGTGCCTTCAATTTTCCTGTCACCATAGTCTACCGCTATTTTCATGCTGTCTTTGAGACATTCCCGGGCCTGGTCAAATTCTTTCATGTCGATATAGCAGTCTCCCATGTTGTGAAGGGTGGAGGCCGTACTGCGTATTTTGCCGATTTCTTTTTTGATATTGACACTTTGGATATAACATTCAATTGCCTTTTCAAAATCAGATCGCATCATATGCAGCCCTCCGATACCATTCAGAATTTTGGTCCAGTTGGTCTTATCACTTAACTCTCTGGCAATTTTTTCACTCCTGCTGTAATAATCCAGCGCGTTGTCATAATCCTTTATAGAAGCATAAACCCCGGCAATATTAAATAAAGAAGAACTTTGGTCAGCCGCGTTCTTAAGCTCTTGTCTTAATTTCAAAGCATGCAGATGAAAGTGAAGTGAGTTTTCATAATCCCCGAATTCAAAATAATCTGTTCCAATGCATGAATAGACAGAGGCCAGTCCATTCTTTTCCTTTAGCAATTCAAAAAGAGGTTTTGCCTCCAGGCAATAGTTCAGGGAATCATAATAATTTGAAAGGTAACGGTTGCAAACAGCCAGGTTAAGTAAACTAAACGCCTTTCCTCTGTTGTAATTTATTTCAGTTGATTTTTGAAATGCTTCGTTGGCAAGGTCCATTGCTTGTTGGGAACTTGATTCCCTTTTAGACCAAGCTTCTTCATTCAGGAAATCAATCGTGCGTTCATGCAGCTGGCTGAATTCTTTGACATTTTGCACTTCATTTAACTCCATCACACCCGGCTTAAATTCTTATTCCGACAATAAGCATATCATCTATTTGTTGTTCATTTTCACCCATCCATTCATCCATGGCAATGTTCAGTTGAATTTTTTGCTTGACCATCGATTGTGTGTGATTTTTCAGCAGCAAATCTCTGAAAGGTTCATAATAAAACTTCTTTCTGTGAGGCCCTCCTTTTTGGTCTGCAAATCCATCCGTAAAAATGTAAAGGCAATCCCCCTTTTTAATTTTTACTTTATGGTTTGAAAATTTAACGGATGCACTGTTTCCAATAGAAATAGCATCCCCTTTGTATTCTGTTAAATTACCTTCAGAAACGATGTACAGCGAATTGTGGGCACCGGCAAACAGCAGATCGGCTTTTGATTTATTGATGGAGCATATGGCGATGTCCATACTGTCCCTTAGACCACTGTCATCATGGGTTGCAAGGGTCCTTTGTAAATAGTGATTCACTTCATTCAAAATAAAGGAAGGATTAGGCAACCATTGATTCAGGGTGACCTGGTTCAGAATGCTATTGACAACAACAGACATCAGGGCTCCTGAAACCCCATGCCCCGTGCAGTCTACAGCTGCGACCAGAATTTCATTTTCTTTTTCAAAAAGCCAAAAAAAGTCTCCACTGATAATGTCCTTTGGCCGGAAAAACACAAAAGAGTCATTGAAATATTGTTTAAGGCTGCTTGAATGGGGAAGTATGGATTCCTGAATGTGTTTCGCATAGTCAATGCTTTCCAATATACTCCTGTTCTTCTCCTTTATTTCTTCATTTAATTTTTTAAGTTTTTCATTGGAAATCCGGTGTACTTCGCTTTCTTTTTTTAAGGTTTCAAACATAAATGAAAGGATCGAATCTTCCCCTTCTCTGTTCTCGGTTTTCCGGTAAACACCGAGGGCTTCAATGGCTTTCTGAAAACTGAGATCATAATTTTCGAGCACCTGATGTGCAAAGGATTGGATCCTCAGAGACTCTGCCATCCCATTCAAATGTTTAATTTGAACGGCAGCTCCATAGGCTTCTTCAGCCAGGATCAGGGTTTGGCGGATGTTGTTTACACGTAATTCCCAGGAAAATTTATTCTGCAGATCAATTTTTTCCAGGATGTTTTCACATTTACTTAGCCTGGTTTCTATGTCTTTTAAAGGGTCATGCATAAAGCCAGACGAAGGCAAGGGTGCTTAAAATAAGGTAAGGATAAATTTTGCACATCCTTTAAAACAAAAATTAAATTAACTATATTCGCCGGCTACGACACGTCTTGATCGACTAAATTTAGCAAAATTTAACTAATATTATTGATTCATATGAACAATTCGGTTTTTCTTGTTCCTACAGATTATAGTAAGGTGGCTGACTGTGCAATAAATCATGCGGTTAAGCTTGCTCAGACCTTAAAAGGTGAAGTTGTGCTTCTTCATGTAATCGCTAAAGAAAAGGAAATCGAAGAAAATAAAGCCAAACTTACCAGAATTTCAGAAGAAATAAGCAAGGCTGGGTCCGTTAAAGTAGACTTTATTGTAAGGGTTGGAAATATTTTTGACGACATAGGCAAAGTTGCTTCTGAAATCAATGCCCGGTTGATCATTATGGGAACACATGGAGTAAAAGGGTTTCAGCATGTTACGGGCAGCCACGCACTAAAAGTAATCACCAATTCGAAAGTTCCTTTTATTGTTGTGCAGCAAAGAAATATACGTGAAGGTTATTCCAAAATAGTTTTACCGCTTGAGCTTGCTAAAGAGACGAAACAAAAAATTTCTCTGACAATCGCAATGGCAAAATATTTTAATTCAAAAATCTATATTTTTTCACCTCTCGAAACCGATGAATATTTTAAAAATACAGCCATACGAAACCTGAATTACACAAAAAGTGAAATGCAAATTCATAAAATTCCATTCGAAACGGTTACAGCAGAAAAATCAGGAGGTTTTGTGAAACAGTTATTGCAATATGCTTCTAAAATTGATGCAGACCTGATCACGATGCTGAATATTCAGGATAAGGGTCTGGCTGAATTTATTGCAAGCCCGGACGAACAACAGATCATTACCAATGAATCTCAGATACCGGTGCTCTGCATAAACCCTGTGGATGTGATGATCAGCAAAGGAGTGTTGTTCACGTAGACTTCAATTTTCTATTAAGTAATCCGTGGCTCATCCTCATAAACTCCTTCCAGTCTTTTTTTTATTTCTTCCAGGTATTCTAATTTCTTTTGTCCTCTTCTTTTTACGGAAGAAGCGGTGAAGTATTTGTGTTTTTCAAGAAATCCAATCTGAATCTCATCCCATTGCCGCCTGCTGCTGATTTTTTTGTAAACCACCAGTTCCTGCCGGAGGGAATCTGATATTTCATGAAAATCATTTTTGCCCAGGTAGTCAAGGTCTGAATCACACATAATTTGCTCCATCAGATCACTGGGTTGTTGCGGAATCTTTGTAGCCATAATCAATTTAGCAACAATATTGATCTGTTTTTTACTGTAACCGTATTGTGGCAACACTTCTTTTGCAATTTCAACTCCAATCTCTTCATTGTTGTCATAACGCCTGATAAATCCTGAATCGTGAAAAAGTGCAGCGGTTTTCAATAATTCAATCTGTTCTTCACTTTCAATTCCTTCCAGTTTGGCAATTCGTTCTACTGCGCTGCATACATTTAATGTATGGTGAATGTTATGATAAGTCAGGTTTTCAGGTAAAAATTCAGATAATAATTTGATGATATGCTGCCCTGCTTCTTTGTAGTTCATCCGGTTAGCAAGGTTTGTTGAAAGGAGTTTGAAAAAATCCTCTGCAGGTCTGCGGCCTTCAAGATTAACGGACAACCGCGGTTTGATGCGATCAACAAAATACATTTCAATTTCTCCTTTATTTTTCGCGATTATTTTCCCCCGGAAAGTACAATCGAAAAAATTACTTACAAATGCATGCGTTTCCCCTGAAATATTTATTTTTCCGGCTTCCCCGCTGGACTCCATTCGGGATGCAGTGTTGACAGTATCTCCCCAGATGTCATAGGCAAATTTTCTGCTGCCGACAATTCCGGCCACTACTGGGCCGGTATGGATTCCCACCCTTATCTCCCAGGCTTCTTTACCATTTGATATTTTTTCACGTTTCCAGTTCTCGATGAAATCAACAAGTTCAAACGCAGCTAAGATTACATCAACAGGATTGCTTCTGTTTCGAATGGGTATTCCCCCTGCGCACATGTAGGCGTCTCCAATTGTTTTTATTTTTTCGATTCCGTAGCGGCTGATGATTTCATCAAATTTGCAGAAACAATGGTCGAGTTCAAACACAAGCTGTTCAGGTGTCAGTTTTTCCGCAATTGTTGTAAATCCCTTGAAATCTGTAAATAATACAGTAGCCATCTTATAATGACGGGGAGCGGCTTTTCCATAATTTTTAAGTTCTTCGGCGGTTTCAATAGGTAAAATATTCAGTAATAACTCTTCGGAACGCTTTTTTTCTTTTTCACCTTCTTCTTTCTGTTTCACGATGATAGCGTTCTTTTCAGCCAATTCTTTCAAAGCCGATTTTTTTTGCAGGAAACTCCAGTAGAACAGAAATGCAAGCAGCAACAAAAAAACAGATCCACCGATCATTATTTTTAATATTAATTGTTGCCTTTTGGCATGCAACTCTTTGTTAAGGTTATCCTTTGTTAACAGTTCATTTTCCTTTTCTTTATTTTCGGTATCATATTTAACAGTAACCTCCGAAAGGCTTCTGGAATTTTCTTTACTTAGAATGACATCTTTTGCTGCTGTGAATAACAGGAAATACTGGTATGCTTTCTGAAAATTATTCTGTTTTGCATAGATAGATGACAACCCACCATAAGCCTCCTTTAGTATTTCTTTGTTATCGATACCGCTGGCAATTTCAATTGCTTTATTGTAATCAGTAATAGCAAGGGCGGTTTGAGAAAGACGGATATCAACCTGGCCAATATAGGTATAGGTGAAAGCAACGGCTTCATCTTCGTGATGCTCCTCTTGGATTTTCAAGGCTTTTTTTTGAAAATCAAGTGCCAGGTCGAAGGTGTTCAGTTGAAGATAAACTTTGCCAAGATTGTTGTAGCAGCTTGCAAGTGATAGATCATCTTTAACTTCTTCTTCAATATGAATGGCTTTTTGGTAATAGTCAAGTGCCATTTGGAGGTTATTGCGCTGAAAATAAATATTACCCATATAATTATAATTTTCAACCAGGCCTTGTTTGTCATTTTGCTCCAATTGAATTTTCAGCGCTGACTGCAGATAATCCAGTGCCAAGGCGTAATTCCCGTCTTTGTAATAAATTTTTGCAATGCTGCAGTAGTTGTTAGCAATAGCAGCTTTGTCACCAATATCCTCCAGGATAAGGGATACACTCAGGTAATATTTAATGGCAAGAGGATAATATCCTTGCCTGAAATAAATCAATCCGAGGCTGTTTAAGGAAAGCAGCATCCCTTCCTTATCTTCGAGTTTCTCAAAGATGTCGAGTGACCTGGAATGATTCTCCAGGGCTTTGTCAAATTCGTTATGATTGTAATGGTACAAGGCTATATTGCGGTAGGCATATGCTTCTCCCCTGTGGTATTCAAGCTTTGTAGCCAGGTCAAGTGCCTGATTCGCGTAATCGAGTGCTACTTCAGGTTCGGAAACAAGGTACTCCTGACAAATGGTATTCAGGAGGTTGACTCTGGAGGTGTCATCTTTGGCAGCCCTTTCCAGTGCATAGAGGGAGTCAATTTTTTGCCTGTTTTGAGCAGGTAAATTTCCGTTTAAAAACCATCCCGTTATAACAAGAAAAGAAAAAAATTTTTCCAACCTGAATTTCCTCATGCGAGTATTTCCAAAGTTAAAATTAAAACAGGCTCAGATGCAGTATTTTAAACATTTGTTCTTAACTTTAAAGCCGAAATTCAGTTAATGTAATTCTGAGATTATGCACAGCACTACGATGGATTTTGTACCGATCGCTCTGATGTTTCTTGTGGCAACAGGTTTTGTAGCCGGAACCATGGCAGTCACTCATTTGTTAGGGCCCAACAGAAAAACTAAAATTAAGCAGGAATCGTTTGAATGTGGGATTGAGCCACAGGGGGACGCACGCATTCCGTTTTCAATAAAATATTTTCTGGTTGCTATCCTGTTTGTCCTGTTTGATGTGGAGGTAATTTTTATGTATCCCTGGGCAGTTAATTTCAGGGGATTAGGTATATTGGGATTTGTTGAAATGATGACTTTTGTGGCTTTTTTTCTCATTGGATTTGTATACATACTTAAAAAGGGAGCATTGAAATGGGAGTGACAACAACAGTTGAAAATTCCCCGGCTGGATACGGAGGTCCTGGTTTTTTTGCCACCTCACTTGATAAAGCAGTTGGAATGGCAAGAAAAAACTCTATCTGGCCATTGCCTTTTGCAACTTCCTGTTGTGGTATCGAGTTCATGGCGACCATGGCATCACATTACGATCTTGGCAGGTTCGGATCGGAGCGCCTGAGTTTTTCACCCAGGCAAGCGGACCTTCTAATGGTTATGGGTACCATTTCAAAAAAAATGGGACCCATTCTTCGGCAGGTTTATGAGCAAATGGCAGAACCCAAATGGGTATTGAGCATGGGGGCATGCGCTTCCAGTGGTGGAATTTTTGATACGTACAGTGTCTTGCAGGGGATTGATCGTATTATGCCGGTCGATGTATACATTCCGGGTTGCCCTCCAAGGCCTGAACAGGTCATCGACGGTTTGCTGCAGATTCAGAAACTGGTGGAAAACGAATCTCTGAGAAGGCGCAATTCTCAGGAATATAAAGCGCTGCAGGCAAAGTATGGGTTGGAGTAGGAAGGTTACTGAAAAAAGTGACGAAGTCGAAACGAAGCTCGGATATTAAGGATTAAATAAACAGATTGACAAGATTAAGAATGACCGGTACAGTATCAGATATATTAAATGGCTTGGTTGAAAAATTGAAAGTGAAGTTTGCTGCTGACATTCTGAATGCAGAGCAAATGTTTGATTTTCCGGTGATCACTATTAAGAAAGAAAAAGTATTGGAAATAGTAAAGGACTTACAGAAGGAAGGCTATAATTTTCTGACCGACCTTACCGGGACGCACTACCCTGGTAACAGTGGAAATGAACTCGGGATAATTTACCATTTTCATGACATGCCTAATAACAGGCGCTTACGTTTGAAAGCATTCACCAGTATAAATGATCCGGCAATTGATTCATTGACATCAATTTATCCCGGAGCCAACTGGATGGAAAGGGAAACCTATGATTTTTATGGTATAATTTTTAAAGGACACCCAAATTTGAAGCGAATATTGAATATGGATGAAATGAATTATTTTCCGATGCGCAAAGAATATCCCATGGAGGATGCGAAACGGGACGATAAGGATAATGCAATGTTTGGAAGGTAGAATAAAAATAAGTAAAAAAAGAGGAAAGGCAAAAATCAAAAATAAATGAAGTCAATGAAGAATGCAGTCAAAGGATGAGGAAAGGTAAAAGTCAGAAGAAATGATATTAGGAAGTTTTAGAATTATGACACATGAATTAATTTTTGACTTATTACTTTTGAATTGATTTTTGAATTTTACCTTTTGACTTAATAGTATGTCTGAAGTAATCAATACACAAATAAAAGCGGAGGAGAAGACCTACGCAACGCTCAACCTGGGCCCGACTCATCCTGCAACACATGGTATTTTTCAGAATGTTCTGAAAATGGATGGAGAGGTGGTGATGAGTGCTGAGTCAACTGTAGGATATATCCATCGGGCTTTTGAGAAAATTGCGGAGCACCGTCCTTACAACCAGATTACTCCTCTTACCGATCGTCTTAATTATTGCTCTTCTCCGATTAATAATCTCGGATGGCACATGACTGTTGAAAAATTAATAAAGGCAGATATTCCTAAGAGGGTTCAGTACTTGCGGATTATTATCATGGAGCTTTCACGTATTACCGATCACCTGGTATGCAACAGTGTTATTGGCGTTGATACCGGGGCAATGACAGGTTTTTTATACGTTTTTCAATACAGGGAAAAGATTTACGAAATCTTCGAAGAAATTTGCGGGGCAAGATTGACAACGAACATTGGTCGCATTGGTGGTTTTGAGCGTAACTGGAGTCCCAAAGTATGGAAGAAACTGGATGAAGTGTTGGAAATATTACCCAAGGGGCTAAAAGAATTTGAAGAATTGCTCACCCGTAACCGGATTTTCATTGACCGCGTGAGTGGTTGCGGACCGATCAGTGCAGAAAGGGCCCTTGCTTATAGTTTTACCGGTCCCAATCTAAGGGCAGCCGGAGTGGATTATGATGTGCGGGTAGCCAATCCCTATTCCTCCTACGAAGAATTTGATTTTAAAATTCCGATAGGAACCACTGGTGATACCTACGATCGGTTCATGGTGCGTGAACAGGAAATGTGGCAAAGTATAAGTATCATAAAGCAGGCCATTGAAAAAGTTAAAAAAGAACCTGCGGATATTTTCCATGGAAAAGTTCCTGAGTTTTACCTTCCCGACAAACAGGACGTTTACAATAACATGGAGGCACTTATTTACCATTTCAAAATAGTAATGGGTGAAATGGATGTACCGGTTGGTGAGGTATATCATTCGGTGGAAGGTGGTAATGGTGAGCTTGGATTTTACCTGGTCAGTGACGGCGGAAGAAATCCCTATCGCCTGCATTTCCGGAGACCTTGTTTTATTTACTACCAGGCCTACGCTGAAATGATTAAGGGTGGTATGTTGAGTGATGCAATCTTGACAATGAGTAGTATGAACGTAATAGCGGGGGAGTTAGATGCCTAAATTTTCAAACGATGCCTATGAGTTAGTGCAGCGCATCATTAAGCGTTACCCTGAAGGCAAGCAAAAATCGGCTATTCTTCCCTTACTGCACATCGCGCAGGCTGAGTTTGAAGGTTGGCTGAGTGTGCCCGTGATGGACTACATCGCTTCCATACTGAACATTCAACCGATTGAAGTTTATGAAGTAGCTTCGTTTTACAGTATGTTCAATCTGAAACCTGTAGGCAAATGTGTGATTGAAGTTTGCCGCACGGGGCCTTGCTGGCTGATGGGGGCTGAAGATGTTGTCCGTTATATTGAAAAAAAACTTGGTATTAAAGAAGGAGAAACCACAAAAGATGGCATGTTTACCTTGAAAACGGTAGAGTGTCTAGCTGCATGCGGCTCTGCACCTATGATGCAGATAGGGGAGCTTTACCATGAAAACCTGGATCTGGAAAAGGTCGATAAAATTCTGGATGATTATAAAATGAATGCAAAGGAACATATTTCACATTGGGACAAAAAACACATTAAGAAGGGTTAGGAAAGAATGGGCAAGCAGTTATTATTAGATAACATTCAGCAACAAGATATTTATACGCTGGAAGGATACCGCAGGTATGGCGGGTACAAGTCCCTGGAGAAAGCGCTTGGAATGAAGCCTGAAGAAATAGTTGCGGAGGTTCAAAAGTCAGGGTTAAGAGGCAGGGGTGGTGCTGGTTTCCCGACCGGTATGAAATGGAGTTTCATTGCAAAACCTCCGGGAGTTCCGCGTCACTTGGTTTGTAACGCAGATGAAAGTGAGCCAGGTACATTTAAAGACAGGTACCTGATGCAAAAAAAGCCGCATTTGCTGATTGAGGGGATGATTATTTCCAGTTTTGCCTTAGGGGCTAACTTATCTTATATCTACATCCGTGGTGAAATGATGTCTCAGTTTCACATCTTACAAAAGGCGATCGACGAAGCCTATACTGCAGGTTTATTGGGTAAAAATATTTTAAACAGTGGCTTTGACCTTGATCTGCATGTTCATTGTGGTGGCGGAGCCTATATTTGTGGGGAAGAAACAGGTTTGATCGAATCCTTGGAAGGCAAACGGGGCAACCCCCGGATCAAACCTCCATTCCCGGCCGTATCAGGTGTTTGGGGGAGACCAACCGTGGTGAACAATGTCGAAACAATTGCGGCAGTTGTTCCGATCATTCAAATGACCGGAGAAGAATATGCTAAAATTGGCATAGGGAAAAGCACAGGCACCAAATTGATTTCAGCTTGCGGGCATATTAAAAAACCGGGAGTTTATGAGATTGAACTGGGCTTACCTGTTGAAGAATTTATTTATTCAGAAAACTATTGCGGAGGAATTAAAGGCGATCGTAAACTAAAGGCAGTTGTGGCAGGAGGTTCCTCTGTTCCGGTACTTCCGGCAGATTTGATAATAAAAACTGCCAAGGGAGAACCTCGTCTGATGTCTTATGAGTCATTGGGTGACGGTGGATTTGCAGCGGGTACCATGCTGGGTTCGGGAGGGTTTATCGTAATGGATGAAACGACCAGCATTGTTAAAAACCTCTTTAACTTCAGTCGTTTTTATCATCATGAAAGTTGCGGGCAATGCAGCCCTTGCAGGGAGGGTACCGGATGGATGGAAAAAATTCTACATAAAATTCTGGATGGAAAAGGCGTTCTGGCGGACATCGATTTGCTATGGGACATTCAGGGAAAAATAGAAGGGAAAACAATTTGCCCTCTTGGGGAAGCTGCAGCATGGCCTGTAGCCGCTGCAATCCGGCATTTCAGACCTGAGTTCGAAGAGTATGTGAAGAATCCCCAGAAGATAAAAGATGTGAAACATTATTACAGACTTCATAATTTGCAGGAAGTATGAATTTTGACTTATTAGTATGGCTAAAGTAACGATAGATGGAATCAGCATAGAAGTTCCCGATGGGACGACTATTCTGGAAGCGGCGCGGAAGATCGGTGGACCTATTGTGCCTCCCGCCATGTGCTATTACTCCAAACTGAAGACGACTGGCGGTTATTGTCGCACCTGCATAGTAAAAGTCAGCAAAGGTTCCGAGAAGGATCCCCGGCCCATGCCAAAACCAGTGGCTTCCTGCCGCACCACAGTTATGGATGGAATGGAAGTTCAGAACATCACTTCTCCTGATTTGCTGGAGGCTCGTGCTGGAGTGGTTGAGTTTTTATTACTCAACCATCCGCTTGATTGCCCGATTTGCGACCAGGCGGGAGAATGTCATTTGCAGGACTTAGGTTATGAAAATGGGAAATCGGGTACACGTTATGAATTTGACCGCAGGGAATTCGAACCGATTGATATCGGAGAAAAGATAAAACTGCATATGAAAAGGTGTATCCACTGCTTCCGTTGTGTGAAACTTGCAGAGCAACTTACTCCTCATCGTTTTCATGGGATGCTAAACAGGGGTGACCATTCTGAAATTTCCACTTACATAAAACATGCTGTTGATAATGAATTTTCAGGCAACATGATTGATGTCTGTCCGGTAGGAGCGTTGACCGACAGAACGTTCCGTTTCAAAAGCCGCGTTTGGTTTACGAATCCGGAAGATGCCCATCGCTCCTGTACCAAATGTTCAGGCAAAGTTCGTCTCTGGCTGAAAGGAGAGGAAGTCCTTAGGGTAACTGCACGAAAAGATAAATACGGGGAAGCGATTGACTGGATTTGCAACGAATGCCGTTTTGATAAAAAACAAACAAAAGACTGGGTCATAGAAGGCCCTACTCATATTGACAAGCATTCCGTTATTTCCATGAATCATTATGAGAATCTCAAGGAGATTAAACACATAACGGAGAAACATAAAAAACAACTGGTGAATAAAAAAGTAAATCTCGGGCAGGGAGCCTTGGATCCGAATAATGTCTAAAATGCATGGCATCCTATATACTATATAAGCTGATTTTGGTGATTGTTGTTTTCAGCGTTTCATTGCTCGTAGCGATGTATTCCACTTACGCTGAAAGAAAAATCGCGGCATTCCTCCAGGACAGGATAGGTCCTAACCGCGCAGGGCCATTTGGGATTTTGCAACCCCTGGCAGATGGCGTAAAAATGTTTATGAAAGAAGAAATCATTCCCGATGTTTCTAACAAATGGCTTTTTATCCTGGGACCCTGCATTGCTATGATGACAGCCTGCATGACAGGCGTTGTAATTCCCTGGGGTGATAAATTGCTGATCGGTGGCCGGGAATATTCTTTACAGATTACGGATATCAACATCGGTATCCTTTATTTACTGGGAGTCGTTTCCATTGGCGTTTATGGAATTATGATCGGTGGTTGGGCATCCAATAATAAATATTCACTTCTAGGTGCCATCCGGGCATCCTCTCAGATGATCAGCTATGAACTGGCAATGGGTTTTGCCATCATTGCGCTGGTAATGCATACCGGAACACTGAGCGTAAAGGAAATTGCTCAGATGCAGAATGGCTGGCACTGGAATATATTTTATCAACCGCTTGGGTTTCTGATATTTATTATTTGCGCCTTTGCGGAGACCAATCGGGCTCCCTTTGATCTGGCTGAATGTGAAAGCGAATTAATTGGCGGCTATCATACAGAATTCAGCAGTATGAAGTTGGGCTTTTATCTTTTTGCAGAATACATCAATATGTTTATTTCTTCCGCGGTAATCTCAACGCTTTATTTCGGTGGTTATAATATCCCCTTTGCCGATCATTTTATTCACAATGGGAATGTTCTGAGCGTCCTCGGTACGTTATTCTTGTTTGCTAAAATCTTCTTCTTTATCTTTTTCTTTATGTGGGTTCGCTGGACATTGCCCAGGTTCCGGTATGATCAGTTAATGAATTTAGGTTGGAAAATATTAATACCCCTTTCATTGGCAAATGTTGCCCTGACGGGGATACTTATGTACTTAACGGGAAGAATACATTAAATAAAATGTTAACAAACAGGTCACAGGGTTTTGCAAAAAAGGAAATGACGCTGGTCGAACGTCTTTACCTGCCTGCAATCCTTCACGGTTTAAGAATTACGGTGAGGCATTTTTTCAAAAAGAAAGTGACCATTAAGTATCCTGAAGAAAAAAGGGAATTCAGTAAGGTATACCGTGGGCAACATGTTTTAAAACGGGATGAGAATGGTGCAGAGCGTTGTACAGCTTGTGGATTGTGTGCAGTGGCATGTCCGGCGGAAGCGATTACCATGGTGGCTGCTGAAAGAAAGAAAGGTGAAGAGAAGTTGTACAGGGAAGAAAAATATGCGAGTGTTTATGAAATTAACATGCTTCGTTGTATTTTCTGCGGGCTCTGTGAAGATGCCTGTCCCAAAGAAGCAATTTTTCTGACCGACAGGATTACACCTTCTACGTTTCAGCGCGGAGAACTGGTTTTTGGGAAAGACATCCTTGTGGAACCAAGTGATAAACCCATTGACATCAGTGCGAGGCAGACCAAAGAAGTACTGGATTTTAAAAAGCATAAAGAATTTTCGCACAATAAACTTTTATGACGATTTATTTATTTTACTTTCTGTCTTTTCTGGCATTATTAAGTGCCCTGATGGTGGTTGTTTCAAAGAATCCCGTTCACAGTGTCTTGTACCTGATTATAACTTTTTTCGCCATTGCCGGACATTATGTCTTGCTGAATGCGCAGTTCCTGGCAGCAGTCCATGTGATTGTATATGCGGGAGCGATCATGGTATTGTTTTTATATGTCATCATGATGATGAACTTCAACAAGGAATCAGAGCCAAGCAAAACAGCTTTTTCTCAGATATTGGCCACTGTAGCCGGCGGAATACTTCTTGTTACACTGACAGGGGCTCTGCGGGTTTCAGACATTGAAATTCCTGCAGGAAGTACTGAAGCTGGGTCAGGCCTTGTCGGCGCGCTGGGCAAAGTACTGTTCAGTAAGTTTTTATTGCCCTTTGAAATTTCTTCGCTCTTATTCCTGGCAGCAATGACAGGGGTTATTTTGTTAGGCAAAAAAAACAGTAATAATATATAAAGGATGCAGACGCTTCATAACATACCCATTCATCTTTATTTAATTCTCAGTTCAGTGCTTTTCGCCATTGGAGTATTTGGCGTCTTGCTTCGCAGAAATGCGATTATTATTTTTATGTGCATTGAATTAATGTTGAATGCAGTCAATTTATTGCTGGTAGCATTTGCCGCATTTTTGGGCGATACTCAGGGACAGGTTTTTGTATTTTTTATTATGGCGGTAGCAGCCGCAGAAGTAGCTGTAGGCCTTGCACTGCTGACAATGATTTACAGAAATACGGGATCGGTTGATATTGAAACATTGAATAAATTGAAAAATTAATGACATTATTAATTACGCTCATTCCCCTTTTGCCCCTGATTGGCTTCATTGTCCTGGGTCTTTATGGGAAAAAGCTAAGCAAAGGAACAGTCAGTTTTATTGCGTGTGGAAGTGTCCTGGTTTCTTTTCTGATTTCTGTTCTTGCGTTTATTCAGATTCAAAAATCAGATTCCCACTCATTGACCATCCGTTTATTTGATTGGATCAGTTCAGGAAAGCTCCATGTTCCCTTTTCATTTTTGGTAGATCCCTTGTCTGCAATCTTTCTTTTAATCATCACCGGTGTAGGTTTTCTGATCCATGTCTATTCAGTAGGATACATGCACGAAGACGAAGGATTTGCGAGGTTTTTCACCTACCTCAATTTATTTGTTTTCTTTATGTTGTTATTGGTGCTGGGATCAAATTACCTGATTCTTTTTGTTGGCTGGGAAGGCGTGGGACTTTGTTCATACCTGCTCATCGGATTCTGGTTCAAGAACACAGCCTTCAACAATGCAGCCAGGAAAGCTTTTATCATGAACAGGATCGGGGATCTCGGCTTCTTACTGGGAATCATTCTTATTTTCATCACCTTCGGAAGTACGAGTTATTCGGAAGTATTCGCGCAGGCAAAATTTTTCAACCCAGGCAGACCTGTGCTAACACTCATTACCTTATTTTTATTTGTCGGCGCCATGGGCAAGAGCGCGCAAATTCCGTTGTACACCTGGCTGCCGGATGCCATGGCCGGGCCAACACCTGTGTCTGCGCTTATTCACGCGGCAACAATGGTGACTGCGGGTATTTACATGATCGCCCGTTCGAATATATTATATACCATGGCTCCTGTCTCCATGGAAGTGGTAGCGGTCGTCGGGGTACTAACCTCCCTGTTTGCTGCTTCGATCGGTCTTTTTCAGAATGACATAAAGAAAATTCTGGCATATTCAACGGTGAGCCAGCTTGGGCTAATGTTCCTTGCTTTGGGGGTGGGCGCCTTTTCAACCGGTGTGTTCCATGTGATGACACATGCATTCTTTAAAGCCTTGCTGTTCCTCGGCGCTGGTAGTGTAATCCATGCCATGAGCGGGGAACAGGATATCCGTAAAATGGGGGGGCTTAAAAAATTTCTTCCCTTGACCTATATTACTTTTTTAAGCGGAACACTTGCTATCTCGGGTATCTTTCCATTTGCCGGATTCTTTTCAAAAGATGAAATTCTCGCTAAAACATTTGAACACAATACACTGCTCTGGATACTGGGAAGCATCGCTTCTGCCATGACAGCTTTTTATATGTTCCGGTTGTTTTACCTTACCTTTTTTACGGATTTCCGTGGATCCAAAGAGCAGGAGCATCACTTGCACGAGTCTCCTAAATCAATGACTTTTCCCTTGATCGTACTTGCCGTTCTTTCTCTTATCGGAGGATTTGTTGGAGTTCCCAAAGTGTTCGGTATGTCTCATTGGCTGAACGGATTTCTTGCTCCGGTCTTCAGGGATTCTGAAATGAAAAACCTGCCCGAATTCAGCAGTCAGGGGACAGAGGTGACCTTGATTTTACTCGCCCTAAGCATTGCCATTGGGATGATTTATTTTGCCAATCAATGGTATGTTAAAATGGGGAAACGCCCTATGGAAGAGGGAGATGAAATGGTTCCTGTGCAGAAACTTATTTACAATAAGTATTACGTCGATGAATTTTATGAACTTGCAATTACAAAACCCTTGAATTGGTTGTCAGATAAATTTTATCGGTTTTTGGAGTTGCGTTTTGTGAATGTATTGGTGGATGCTGTGGGAGAAGGAGTCGATTGGGGGAGCCGCACTTTGCGTTTATTGCAGACTGGAAGTATTGAGTTTTATTTATTGATAATGGTTTTGAGCATTGCGTTGATCCTTTTTGTCTGGTAAAAGTTTTAGTTTATGATTGCATTATTACTGACTTTATTTCCACTTCTTGCTTCCTTGCTGGTTTTAGCCGGTAACCCTTCTTCAGCCAAAAGATCAGCCTTATTCTTTGCACTGGTTGAATTACTACTGTCGTTGTATGCCTATTACCTTGTCTGCAAGCAACCTGATTCAGGCATTCTTGAGGTAAATGGATCCTGGATAGCATCCCTTGGGATAAATTTCAAATTAAAACTCGATGGCATTGGCCTTGTTCTGGTATTGTTGAGCAATATCTTATTTCCACTGATTATTTTTTCCGCCATCGACCGGGAAATTAAAAATACAAGTGCTTTTTATTCCCTTGTTTTATTTATGCAAATGGCCCTGGCCGGTGTTTTTATGGCGATGGATGGTTTCCTGTTTTATATTTTCTGGGAGTTGGCACTTATCCCGATTTACTTTATTTGTCTTCTGTGGGGGGCTGAAGACAGGGCCCGGATCACATTTAAATTTTTCATTTATACGCTTACCGGGAGTTTGTTCATGCTTGTCGGTCTTATCTTTTTGTATCAGCATACAACTGGACCTCATCATTCCTTTGAAATCCATGCGCTTTACAAAGCTGGACAGGCCATGAGTATAAAAGCCCAGTCCTTTGTTTTTTTCTGCATGTTTCTCGCCTTTGCGATCAAAATGCCCGTTTTCCCTTTTCACACCTGGCAACCGGATACTTATACAACAGCTCCGACCCAGGGAACCATGCTGCTGTCAGGCATCATGCTAAAAATGGGAACCTATGGTTTACTGAGATGGTTAATGCCTATGGTTCCGCTTGGAGTTGCCGAATGGGGTCCTGTTGCGGTAACTCTTTCCGTTATCGGTATCATTTATGCTTCCTGTATTGCGATTGTGCAAAAAGATTACAAAAGGCTGATTGCCTATTCTTCGATCGCCCATGTGGGTCTGATCGCCGCTGGAATACTGGCTTTTAATGTTCAGGGGATGCAGGGTTCATTGGTTCAAATGTTCAGTCACGGAATTAATGTAGTAGGATTGTTTTTTATTGTTGACCTGATCAGCACCCGCATGAATACCCGTGATATTGGAAAACTTGGAGGTATCAGAAATGTGGCCCCTCAGTTTTCTGTCGTTTTCCTTATTATTCTTTTGGGAAGTATTGCCCTACCGCTCACCAATGGATTTATCGGCGAGTTTCTCCTCCTGAACGGAATTTACCAGTATAACTTCTGGATTGCCGTTTTTGCAGGATTGAGCGTAATCCTGGGGGCAATTTACATGTTAAGGAGTTATCAGAACAGCATATTAGGAGAGCTTAACGCCCTTACCTCAAAATTTGCAGATTTAACATGGAATGAAAAAGCTGTATTGATTCCCATTGTTTTATTAATCCTTGGATTGGGTATTTACCCCAAACCATTATTGGACATTACCGGACCTGAAATACAGAATTTAATCTCCAGTGCCGGAATCATTAAACCGTAAAAGATGATCTCCCTCTTTATCATATCTCTTTTAGCAGTAACAGCAATGCTGGCTGAAATATTAAATTTCAAAAAGCTGCTACCATCAATTACAATTGCAGGGCTTGTCATGGCGATTTGTTCAATCATTCCTGAATGGACGAACCCTGTTTCTATTCCTGCATTTAATAATATGTTGGTGTTTAATCATTTTGCCCTTGCCTTCACGTTCAGTCTATGCCTGATCACATTGTTGTGGTTTGTAATGGCGGGTACTTATCTCAGAACGGAAACAGCGCTTACAGATAATTATGCATTGATTCTTTTCTCCCTTGCCGGAGCCATTGCAATGACCTCCTTTGGGAATATGGTCATGCTTTTTCTTGGGATTGAAATCCTTTCCATTCCCCTTTACATATTGGCAGGAAGCAAAAAAACAGACCTTGCCTCCAATGAAGCTTCGTTCAAATATTTTCTCATGGGGGCTTTTGCCTCCGGTTTTTTGCTTTTTGGAATAACACTGATTTATGGAGCGACAGGATCCTTCGAACTCCCCTTAATAAACCAATACATTAAAATTCATTTAAATGAAATGCCTGCATTTTTTTATGCAGGCATCTTTTTGATCATCTCCGGACTCTCTTTTAAAATTTCTGCAGCCCCATTCCATTTTTGGGCACCTGATGTATACCAGGGATCCCCGAATATGGTTACCGCGTTTATGACTACCATTGTTAAAACAGCCGCCTTTGCAGCCTTTTTCAGATTATTCAGTACCTGTTTTATTTCCATAGAAAACTCATGGAGTCCGGTGGTTTGGGCAATCTCTGCCATCACGCTGATACTTGGTAATACAATCGCTGTGCGCCAGGATTCTTTCAAGCGGATGCTTGCGTATTCATCCATATCACATGCAGGTTATCTGTTGCTGGCCATTCTCGCCATCAATAGTAATTCAGCAGGAGCCATTTTCCTCTATACCCTTGCTTATTCCGTTGCGAGCATCACTGCATTTACTGTGTTAAATAAAGTATATCAGCTAAAAGGTACCGACCTCATCGACGGTTTTAATGGCCTTGCCACACGCAGCCCATTACTGGCGTTTTCAATTACTGTTGCGATGCTCTCCCTGGCCGGTATTCCACCAACCGGAGGGTTCTTTGCAAAATACTATGTCTTCAATACAGCCTTTATAAATGGATATACCGGGCTTGTCATTATAGCTGTGATCGCTTCTCTGATCGGGGTCTACTATTATTTTAAAATCATAATAGCTTCCTGGTTCAAGCCTGCAACGGAGGAAAAACAAATTGAACTTTCGATTTCTGAAAAAGTATTATTGATTTTCACTACACTGTTTACCCTCGCTATCGGCCTTTTCCCCGGCCTTATTCTGAACCTGTTTTCCTGATGAAGTTCAGAGCTCCCAGCCTGGTTGTGCAGATCTTTTTTGCTATGGTTCTAGGCATTCTCGTCGGGTATATTTGTTTTACATGCAATACCCCAAATCTGGCTGTTAAACTTGAACTGCTCAGTGATATTTTCCTTAGAATGATTAAAATGGTAATCGTTCCACTGGTATTTTCTCTTTTGCTGGTGGGCATATCCAAAGCCGGCGACATTAAAGTGGTGGGCCGGATTGGATTGAAGACTATTTTATATTTCACCTTTGCTGCCTTTGTTGCACTTTCACTCGGGTTGCTCATCGTAAACTTTTTTCAGCCTGGGAAAGCCCTGGACGTAAATAGCCTTTCACAGTCAGTACCCGTTTCGATTCAACCCAAACTTTTTAACGGCAAGGATTTTATAAACAATATTTTTCCTGAAAGTGTGGTGGAAGAAATGAGCAAGAATCACATTTTACCGATTATCGTGTTCGTTCTGTTTTTTGCGCTGGCAACCGCAGCAGTTGGCAAAAAAGGTGAAATTGTCATCGAGTTTTTTGATTCTGTAGGACACATCATGTTAAAGGTGACAAACTACATTATGAAATTTGCTCCGCTTGCAGTTTTTGGTGCAATGGCCGCAACAATAGGTCTGCGGGGTCTTTCCGTGCTGACCGGTTATCTGAAATTGCTCAGCTGTTTTTATGCGGGCCTCTTGTTTTTTATTTTCGTAATACTGGCAGGAATCTGTCTGTTCATGAGGATAAATTTTCTCAGGCTCCTTTCTTATATCCGGGAACCAATGCTCATCGCATTCAGCACCAGCAGCTCAGAGGCTGCCATGCCAAAGGTCATCGAATCGCTGGAACGTTTCGGTTGTGGCAACCGCATCATCAGCTTTGTGATTCCCTTAGGATATTCCTTTAACCTGGACGGATCCATTATGTATATGACCTTCGCGACCATGGCCCTTGCCCAGGCATATGCCATGCCTCTTTCTATTGGTACCCAGATCTCCATGTTATTGATGCTGATGGTAACAAGCAAAGGAATGGCTGGAGTTCCGCGGGCTGCATTGATTGTAATTTCAGGAATGCTGGACACCTTTCATATTCCTGCCGCAGGACTTACGCTGCTGATCGCGGTCGACTGGATTTTTGACATGGGTCGCGCCACCACCAATGTAGTGGGAAATGCTGTAGCCACCGCTGTCATTTCAAAATGGGAAGGGGCGCTTCAGGAACCTTCAAAAACCAAGGATGTGACAACACTTAAGTTATAAATCCTTAACTTTATTGAATGAAAGAACATAAAGATTGAATCAACTCCTCTCCCAGCTCTGGCATTATTTCAAAGAACTTACCAATCCTTTATCCATTATTAATTATGGAGGAACTGACCTATTGCTATTTGTGGTCTTTGCTGAAACCGGGTTGTTGCTGGGCTTCTTTTTGCCAGGAGATTCATTGTTGTTCACTGCGGGATTACTGTGTGGAATTACATTATTCCGGATAAACATTGTACTGCTCCTCCTGGGCTTATGTTTTGCCGCGATTGCCGGTAATGTTTTTGGTTATTGGTTCGGATACAGAACCGGAAAGGCTTTGTTCAAAAGAGAAGATTCACTTATATTTAAAAAACGCTATGTAGAACTGACGCATTCATTTTATTCGCGACATGGGGGGAAAGCCCTTATTTTGGGACGCTTTTTACCAATCATTAGAACGTTTGCTCCCATTCTTGCGGGGGTCATTCAAATTGGGTTCAGAAGATTCATGATATACAACATCATAGGCTCTGTGGCCTGGGTTTTTTCACTTACGCTCAGTGGATTTTACCTGGGAAGGAAATTTCCATGGATTATTAATTACCTGGAATACATCGTTATCGCATTGATCATTGTCACATTGATTCCGGTAGTAAGAGCCTACCGTAAAGAAAAACTCAGGAATCAACATCCTGAATCTGAAGGTGATATTCACAAAATTCAGGGCTGATTTAATGTTAATTTAATACCGCTTATCCCATAAAACCTGCCACTTGCTAAATGACCCGCGAAATATTTATGTTTTAACATAATTTAGCAATTGGATCAACGTTTATTTCTTAAGTTTTTGTTAATATTGTGAGCTTTAATTGAAAAACACATTGTTCAGGTAATAATAAATATATAAAAAAGCAGATTTATGGAGAAGCAATCATCTAAATTGAAAGGAATGTCAGCAGTTGCTGCTGTCGTGAGCATCGCAGTAGCGCTGTTAATTGGTTTCATCGTCTGGAAATTTGTCCTGGGTTCTTCCAGTAACCTGGATGCGGAGGGACATGCGAAAGCCGGTAACATTTTAGGGATGATGTACAAAGGTGGATTTATCGTACCCATCCTGCTTTGCATTCTCATAACCATTATCACCTTTTCCATTGAACGGTTGATGACGATAATGCGTGCAGGCGGTGCCGGAAACTCGGCAGAGTTTGTTAGAAAAATAAAATCGATGCTTGCAGGCAATCAGCTGGATGAGGCCATCAACGAATGCGACAAACAGCAAGGCTCCCTTGCCAATGTGGTAAGAGCGGGAGTTGGCAAGTTGAAAAACATTCAGAATGAAAGCAATATGGATAAAGAAACAAAAGTAGCTGCAATCCAGAAAGAACTGGAAGAAGCGACTTCTCTTGAGCTCCCAATGTTGTCAAAAAACATGGTCATTATTTCTACCTGCGCAACCATTGCCACGCTCTTTGGTCTGATCGGAACAGTGATCGGGATGATCCGCTCTTTTGCGGCACTCTCTCAGGCTGGCGCTCCTGACACCACTGCACTGGCAACAGGGATTTCCGAAGCACTTATCAATACAGCTTTTGGTATCATTTCATCGGTACTGGGAATCATCATGTACAATATTTTCAGCTCTAAAATTGACAGCCTTACATACAGTATGGACGAAGCAGGATTTAGCATTGTACAATCGGTGAGTGCCCACAAATAGGGTAAAGAAGTAATGGTCACCTCGTCACTTAATAACGTAGTTATATTATGCCTAAAATAAAATTACCAAGCAGCAGCCCTTCCCTGGACATGACACCCATGGTGGATCTTGCGTTTCTGCTGGTTACTTTTTTTATGCTGACGGCCTCGGTGAGGGTGAATGAACCGGTGGTGGTGGATACTCCTTCTTCCACATCTGAAAAATTACTTCCTGACAATGTCATGATGATCACTGTTGATCCTGCAGGTAGACCATTTTTCAATATCACCAATCCTCAGGTCAGGATAAAGACCCTGGAGAAAATGGGAGCTCAGTATAAAATTGATTTTACGGAGAATGAAAAGAAACGATTTGCAGGAATGACCAGTTTTGGGGTGCCTATGGCAAACCTGAAGGAATACATAAACATGGATGATGTAGGCAGAGCCAAAATAAAATCACCGGGAATACCGCTTGATACTTCAGGAGTTCACAATGAGCTGGGAGATTGGATAGCCTTTGGGCAGATTGTGGAGTTAACCAGGGAAAAAGGAGAACAAACCAAGGCAAAAGACTTAGGCCGGCCATTTAAGAACGAGCCTTTGAGATATGCAATTAAAGCAGATGCAACTGCTAAATACATTTCAGTGAAGCAGGTGATTGATGTGTTCAAAAAATTAAAAATATACAGGTTCAATCTGATCACAAGTCTGGAACAGGAACAATAAGCAATGGCAGAAGTAAACACAGGTGATAGTGGCGGTGGCCACGGTAAACATCAGAAGAAAAGGGCTAAAAAGGCATCTACCCGGATCGACATGACGCCTATGGTGGATCTGGCATTTTTATTGCTTACTTTTTTTGTGTTGACATCCACTTTCAGCAAACCTAAAACAATGGAGATAAATTACCCTGCTGATCTTCCTCCGGATGTAAAACCTCCTAATATAAACAACGCATTGACATTTTTACTTACCAAAGACAATGACATATTTTATTATGCAGGTGAATTTTATCCGAAGAACAACAAAGATGGGAAGCCCGAAACAACATTAATTAAAACGGACTATTCCAAAGATGGCCTGAGAAAAATCCTGCTCGATGCGAATAAGCCCACCAGGGATAAGGTCCTTGAATTGGAAGAAAAAGTTAAAACAAAGGAAATTGCAGATACAACCTTTAAGCGTTTGGCAAACCAGGAAAAAGGTAAAATCAATGCCCTTACCGTGCTTGTCAAATCAGATGATAAAGCAACATACAAGAATGCAATCGACGTGATTGATGAACTGAATATTTCAATGGTAGGTAAATATGCAATCATTGACATGATGCCAGGAGAGCTTGAAAAGCTGAATGAAGCGGCAGATAATAATACAGCAACCAACTAGGATGGCAGGAAAATTTATAAACGAATGGTCGAATGTAGTTTCTGAAGAACGGAATGAGATCGTATTCGAGAACAGGAATAAATCCTACGGAGCTTTTCTGATCCGCAGGGAGTATCCGCGCACAGTGATGATCGCCTTGCTTTCCACCGTTTCGGCTATTATTTTGATATCCGTCGCTCCCAAAATCATTGAGCTTTTCAAGCGTTCAAAAGAAGATGTGGCGGTTGTTATCGATAATACCCAGCTTGATCTTACACCACCTCCTGTAGATCCTACTGAACCACCACCACCACCACCTCCTCCTCCGCCTGTAATGGAAACAGTAAAATTTGTTCCTCCCGTTGTGGTTGACAAACCAGTCGAGGATGAACCACCTCCCGTTCAGACGGAAGAGACGCCACAGATCAGTACTGAAACGCATGAGGGAACCGGAGACGATATTGTGATTCCGGATGACAGCAAAGGCAAAGGGGTGGTAGAAACAAAAGAGGAAGTATTTACCGTAGTAGAACAAATGCCGAGTTTTCCGGGAGGCGAAGAAGCATTGTACAAATACCTTCAAAAAAATATTGTTTATCCGCAATATGAGCGAGATGCCGGGATTTCAGGCAAGGTTTGGATTGATTTTACGGTGGGAAAAGACGGCGCGATCCTTGATATCGCTGAAAAAAAAGGTGTGAATGGTGGTCCCGGACTGACCAAAGAAGCCATCCGGGTAATAAAATCGATGCCCCCATGGAAAGCCGGCAGACAGAACGGAAGGGACGTATCCGTGCACATGACCTTACCCGTAAGATTTTCTCTTAATTAAGGCACAATCCGTGCAACAAGCAATGTTATATTTAAATTTTTTGATGATGCTTGCCTATGCCGCAATTGGATTGCTTCTTATATTTACTTCTGCATTAATGAACATCATCAGTGAATACAGGATTTCACTGGGAATCGTATTCATTGTTTATGCAGGTTTTAGAACGATGGTTACAATTCAGAGAATGAAGAGAGTTAATAGGGGATAGTTAATCCAGCCTGCGGCTGGACAAGAGGGAATAAGGTGAAGGTTAAATTGTTTTGATTTAAATAGAGAATGAATATTTTCGGGAGTATAAATAAAGTGAACCCCCTAATCTCTTATCGGTCTTGTCCAGCTGCAGGCTGGGATGCGCTCTTGTCCAGCTGCAGGCTGGGATGCGCTATTGGCTACACCCTCCTTTTATGTATACTCATCTCCTGCGACACTCCTGTCGGGATGAAAGAACAGACAGACACGCCCACTTCCGGGGAAGTGAACATTGTCGTGGACGAATCTTACAGTATGCTTTTTGATACAGAGATTTATACCTTTCAGTCACTTTATGTGAATGCGCATGTTCATGCGAAATTTTTACCGGAAAACGAAGCATTAGCGGCACTGATGACCGATTCTGCGAAGGTCGCCGTCATCAACAGACCCTTGACTGCAGAGGAGAGAAAAGCCTTTGAAGCGAAAAACCTTTTTCCGATTGAGACGAAAATAGCGGAAGATGCAATTGCCTTTGTGGTCAACAATGATAATCCGGATACCAACCTGACGTTTGAGGAGATGACCCGTATCCTGGCTGGAATGGACACATCCTGGAAAAAGGTGAACAAAAACGCTTCATTGGATGGATTGAGGATAATTTTTGATAATCCTAATTCATCTAATTCAAGGTACATCAGTACTTTTTCGAAGGAAACAAAATTGCCTTCCAATGCCTTTGCGGTAAAGTCGAATCCAGAGGTTATCGATTATGTGTGTGAACATAAGAATGCTCTTGGCGTTGTTAGCGTCAACTGGATCAGTGATCGGGATGATAGTATAAGCCGTGGATTTCTGAAGAAAGTAAAAGTCATTGGAATCAGTAAAGCCGGGAATGAAGAAAAATTTTACAAGCCCTATCAGGCATATATCAAAACGAAGGAGTATTCATTTTGCCGGGACGTATATATGATTAACCGGCAAACCCGTGCAGGGCTTGGGATGGGCTTTGTCTCCTTTGTTGCAGGGGACAAAGGACAGCGCATTATTTTAAAAATGGGACTGATACCGGCGATTGCCCCGACGCGGATGGTGGAGATAAGTAGGTAGATGAAGTTAAAAGGTATAAGTCAAAAGGAGTAAGTCAAAAGAAAGAGAAGAAATTAAAAAGAGAATATGAACTTAAATAAAGTTTTTGCAGGATTAGGGATTATTTTTTTCGGCGTTTCCACTGCTCAGAACCTTCAGGATGCCGTCCGGATGATGAACAATGAACAATACGAAAGTGCCGGTAAGGTCTATGAAAAACTAATCACTTCAGAGCCGGCCAATGGGAATAATTATTATTACTGTGGTGAAAATTATTTCAAACTGGATATGCCTGACAAGGCGCAGGCGATGTATCAGAAAGGAGTTGATGTAAACCCGGCAAATGCAATTAATTACGTTGGTTTGGGTAAGATTTTATATACTTCAGGAAATGTTTCCGGAGCGGGCGACGATTTTTTTAAAGCCAAAACCATTTCCAAATCCCAGAACGCCACTGTACTGATGGGAATAGCTGACGTATTCATTAACTCCGAAATAAAAAATAGCAGGGAAGCCATCAGTTTACTGAACCAGGCAATCACCCTGGAACCCAAAAATCCTGAAATATATACCCTGCTGGGGGATGCTTACCTGGAGCAAAATGACGGAAATACGGCAATCGCTAATTACGAAAAGGCTTTGGAAATAAACAAGAAATTTACAAAAGCAATTTTAAGAGAGGGGAAACTTTATAGCCGAGCAAAAAATTACAACCTTGCCCTTGAATATTACAATAAAGCGATTACAATTGATTCTACCTTTGCTCCGGCATTCAGGGAACGTGCCGAACTTCGTTTCCGTGCAGGCCAGAGTGAGCGGGCTGCAGCGGATTATGAAAAATACCTGAAATTGAACGACAACATCAATGCGCGTTACCGCTATTGCGAATTTCAGTTTTCAAATAAAAAATTTAAAGAAGCAGTGAATGGCTTCAACCAGATATTGAAATCGGATACTACTTATACAAATATTTACCGTTTGTTGGGATACAGTTATTATGAGATAGGAGATTACCCGAATGGAATGGTTAACATGGATAAGTTCTTTTCAAAAGCAAAAGTGTCCGGTCAGAAACTTCTTGAATCTGATTATGAATACCTTGGAAAGAACCAGATGAAAACCGGAAAAGATTCTTTAGGACAAATTAATCTTCTGAAAGCGATTCAGATGGATAGCAGTAAAACCGATTTACTTGGAGACATATCCCTGGGTTGCATGAAAGCAAAAAATTATCCCTGTGTCATCAGTAACCTGGAGAAAAAAATTGCTTTAGCGAAAGGGCAGGGCGGCGCTAATGACTATTTCTACCTTGGCAAAGCATACTTTTTTACAAAAGACTTTGTGAAGGCCGATACTTCTTTTGCTCAATTGATTATTCTGAAACCAGACCTTCCGATTGGTTATTTATGGAGGGCATTGTGCGCCAATGAATTTGACAAAGATTCAAAGAAAGGATTGGCTGCTCCGTTCTATGAAAAATTCATAGAAAAGGTGGGAGGGGATATCGATAAGAATAAAAAGGATATTATTGACGGCTACGTCTGCATTGGTTACAATTATTTACGGCTGAAGAATTATCCAAAAGCCAAAGATGCGTATCTTAAGTTAAAGGAAATAGATCCGGGTAATGCGATTGCTGGGAAAGCGCTGAAGGATCCGAACCTGAAATAATAAACTTTTGTTTTCTATATTTATTTATCCCGTGCAGTCTTTTTAAATTCTCAATGTACTGGGTGAATTTTTTTAAGCTCATTTTCGGAAGCCTTATTTTCCTGACATACTATTTTTCATTTCCGTCTGAAGTTGTTCAAGCGTAGTTTCCTTGTAACCATCAGGAACATTGAATACCGCGTCTTCTACTTTTTCTTTTGAAACCGCCGTTGCTGTTATTTTCATTTTCATCCCGTAGGTATCAACGGTATACTCAAGTGGAAAACCATCCAGCCCTTTAAATTTCGCTCCATAGGTATTTACATTCGGAATCTGATCCGTATAATAAACGACCGTTGTGACTTCTCCCTGGCTTTGAGGCATATTCATTGTTATTTCTGCTTTTTTACAGATGTATCCTGCAATTTCTTTTGTCCCATCCAATAACTTTATTTTGGGTGTGACCGCATCCGCATCTTTTTTTATTTCTTCGGGTTTAATTTTAATCAAATATTTTTTGCCCATCATATCCATCAGCGTAAAGGCAGTTTGATTTTTACTGTCAGAAATCACAGAGGTGTTGGACATCATCGTTTTAGAATCCATGCGAAAATGCTCCGCTTTAATATGGTATATCATTTGCATATCTTTCAACATATTTGCGGCCTCAGGCGGAACACCGCCTAAGTCTTCCACTGTCATAGAGTAGGTGATAGTTCCTTCAAATTTTTCATCTTTTGTAAACGCACTGACAGTGAATGCCAATGAAAGGAGGATTGCCAGTGTTTTGAAGAAAGGTTTCATTAAAATTGTTTTAGGTTAAAACTGTGATAAAAATAAGGATAAACTTACAAAGAAAATCAATGTTATTGCAGATAATTCCTCCGGAGCAGGACGCATAATAGCTTATATTTGAGGTCCATACTCTCAGTCAATTGAAACAATAAATCATGAAGCATAAAACAAAAATTCAGATCCGGTTTAAAGACCTGGATTCTCTCGGACACGTAAACAATGCCAATTACTTAAGCTATTTCGAACTTGCGCGGGTAGAATATTTCAAAGCAGCCATGGGAGTAAAGACCATTGACTGGAAAACAGAAGGAGTTATATTGGCAAAAATAGAAATGAACTTCAAAATACCGATGCTTCTGAATGATGAGATTTCAATTTACACCTGGACCTCTCGCTTTGGCACTAAAAGTTTTGACATGAATTGTTCTATTGTTAAAAATGAGAACGGCCAGGAAATTGAAATTGCAATGGGGATGACGGTGCTTGTTTGCATAAATTACAAAACGATGACTACCATCGCGATCCCCCCGCTCTGGAAGCAAAAGATTCAGGAGTTCGAGCGCAGCTGATAAAACAATTTACTCTACCCTTCTCAGGTTGATATCCCTCACTGGTGCGATAACCATTGGAATTGTCTCCACCGAAACAGAACTCGTATCCAGCCCGAAAGCCTTTTCCTCCGATAAGCTCAGGTGCTTCATGATGCCGTAAATATCAAGGACGATCTTTTCATAAAACGGAAGTTCATTCTCATACGAAAGAACTTTTTCAATAACAATGAACCTGAAATCGCCGATCACATTTTGTTTGTTCAGCGATTCGTAACGGCTGGTAATATCCACTTCCTTGTTCTTTACCATGTCCTGAACAACCTTGCGGAACATCAGGTTAATGCGTGGAGCCACCCGGAAACCAAGTCGGAAGTCAATGCGTATCACATCATCGTGGATAATTTCGTTTACCTTGTATTCCAGGCGGTAAGGCTCATCGACAACATCCACATGCACGAACCAATAAATGTCAGCCCTCTTCGGTTGTTTTTGTAAAATAGAATAGATGATTTTGGCTTCAATTTCGTCCTTCATATCGGCACTGGTCAGGTAAACAAGATGCGTTGCATATTTGGGAATGGTCATGTCCTTGCTTAGTTCAGCGATGGTGTCGGCATAGTCAGCCAGTTTAACAAATTCAACATAACGGTTCCTGATTTTTCTCGCCTGGTACCAGATTAGCATGATCAGAATGAGGACAGAAGCAATCATCAGTGTCACCCATCCACCGTGTTTAAATTTACTCAGGTTCGCAATCAAAAAGGACCCTTCAATGAAAACATAGGTCATAAATAAAAGAATAATAAAAATGGAAGGATATCTTTTTAACCTCAGGTAAAAAACCAATAAAGTAGTTGTCATCAACATGGTCAGTATGATCGCAAGGCCATAAGCGGCCTCCATATTGGAAGATTCACGGAAACGCCATACAATCATGATGCAGCCCAGCCAAAGTAGCCAGTTGACCGATGGAATATAGAGTTGTCCCCTCAGGTTAGTGGGGTAGTCGATTCTGAATTTGGGCCAGAAATTAAGGCGCATGGCCTCATTGATCAATGTAAATGAACCACTGATCAGGGCCTGGCTGGCTACTACCGCAGCGGCTGTGGCTACCCCGATGCCGATGTAAAGGAACCATTCAGGCATGATGGAATAAAAAGGATTTCCTCCGGCAAAGGCAGAAAGTTTTTCCCCTGCATGGTTGATCAGCCAGGCGCCCTGACCAAAATAATTGAGCAGCAGACATGACTTGACAAAGATCCAGCTGACCTGGATGTTTTCTTTGCCGCAATGGCCCAGGTCCGAGTAGAGAGCTTCAGCTCCTGTAGTACATAAAAAGACAGCTCCCAATAACCAGAACCCGTTGGGTTGATTCACCAGCAGGTTGTATGCATAATAAGGGTTTAGCGCTTTTAAAACTTCCATATCTTTTGCCAGTTGAGAGAGCCCGAGTATGGCAAGCATCGAAAACCACATCAGCATAACCGGTCCAAAAGACCGGCCCACAAACTTGGTTCCGAATTGCTGGATGAAAAATAAAACGGTAAGAATGGCAATTACAATTGGAACAGTGTGAATGGAAGGTGTAATGACGCTCAATCCTTCAATGGCAGAAGCTACGGAAATAGGTGGGGTGATAATCCCATCAGCGAGCAAGGCGCTTCCGCCGATAACAGCTGGAAATAACAACCAGGTTATTTTTGTTTTACGGACGAGTGTGTAAAGAGAAAAAATCCCACCTTCCCCTTTGTTATCTGCCTTCAGGGTCAGAATAACATATTTTAAAGAGGTCTGAAGAGTGAGCGTCCAGAAGATACAGGAGATTCCTCCCATAATAACCTCCTTGTTGATCGGAAGATCCCCCACAATTGCCTTTAGTACATAAAGGGGGGAAGTGCCTATGTCACCATAAATAATTCCAAGGGTTACTAAAAGTCCGGCTGTTGTTACTTTACTCCGTAGATTCCCTTTTCCGTTTTCTTGCGACACTTCGAAAGTAATGAGGCATCAAAAGTAGGAAAAATATGCACTTAAGGACAGGAATCGACGAATTATGCAAAAAGCAATGTGAAGACCTCTTCTATCTTGCTCACCATCTGTATTTGAATTTTGAATTTGCGAATGTCCAAACCCTTTTTGTTGTACTTTGAAATGAAAATTTGTTCAAATCCGAGCTTTTCTGCCTCAGAGATCCTTTGTTCAATCCTGCTCACCGGTCTGATTTCCCCTGACAATCCAACCTCCGCAGCGAAGCATATTTTTGGGGAAACAGGAATGTCCTCACTGGAGGACAATACCGCACAAACAACAGCCAGGTCGATCGCGGGATCCTCCACCTTAATTCCACCTGCCAGGTTTAAAAATACATCCTTCACACCAAGGCGGAATCCGCAGCGTTTTTCAAGTACCGCCAGCAGCATGGCCAGCCTTCGCAAATCAAAGCCGGTGGAGGATCGCTGGGGAGTTCCATACGCGGCTGAGCTCACCAGGGCCTGGGTTTCAATCAACATGGGTCTCATACCTTCCATCGTTGCTGCGATGGCAACTCCACTGACTGGTTCATCTCTGTTACTGATCAGTATTTCAGAAGGATTACTTACTTCACGAAGGCCATTTCCTTGCATTTCATAAATGCCAAGTTCATTGGTCGACCCGAACCGGTTTTTAATGGTCCGTAGTAAGCGGTATACATGATTACGATCTCCTTCGAACTGCAGCACGGTGTCTACCATATGTTCCAACACTTTGGGACCAGCCAGGCTTCCGTCCTTGGTGATGTGTCCGATCAGAAAAACAGGTGTGCCGCTTTCTTTGGCGTAGCGCAGAATTTCGCTGGCACATTCTCTGATCTGAGAAACGCTTCCCGCAGAAGATTCAATTTGGTTGGAATGCAATGTCTGGATCGAGTCAATGATAAGCAACTGAGGTTCGAGTTGTTCGATCTGTTTAAAAATATTTTGTGTAGATGTTTCCGTAAGGATGTAGCAGCTGTCATTGTTCATGCCGATCCGCTCAGCGCGCATTCTGATTTGTTGCTCACTTTCTTCACCGGAAACGTACAAAACTTTTAATTTTTTAAGGTTAACAGCAAGCTGAAGCATTAGTGTTGATTTTCCGATGCCAGGTTCCCCTCCAAACAAAACCAATGAACCCGGAACAAGGCCTCCACCCAAAACCCGGTCAAGCTCCTGGTCTCCGATAGGAATCCGGTGCTCCTTGCCAATGTTGATTTCATTCACGAGCTGCGGTTTGGAAGCCCTTTGGCTGCTTGACCGAATCAGTCCGGGGGTTTTTACTTCATCTCCCCGTTGAATCACTTCTTCAACAAAGGTATTCCATTCCCCACAGGAGGGACAACGGCCAACCCATTTGGGACTCTGGGCACCGCAATTCTGGCAAAAATAAGTTGTTTTGGTTTTAGTCAATTTTAATAGTTGCGTTAGAATTTAGCAGTTAACCCTGCCTGAACCGCTGATTTGGCAGCTCCCGCTTCTGCATAAAAGGCAAACTGGGGTGTCACGTAATACCGCATTCCGATCGTAACCTCTGCCCCATAAGGAATTTCAGTAGGAGTAACACTTGAAGGTGATGCCGGATCGTTTGAACTGAAATACCAGTTGTTTTGCCTTAATCCAAGTCCGACTCCCCAATACACATCTGTTTTTTCAGTTCGGATAAAATGAAAATTAGCTCTTACAAGAGCAGAAAAAGTTTTGATCTTCAAACGGAATTGATAGGGTGTATTGTTGTTCCAGTTAAAATCAGAAGTAAAATAATTAAGGCACAGGCCTATTCCGGCATAACTGGTTAATTGTTCTTCGAACTTTGCCTGAAAAGGTCCCAGCCAGCCAACGCTGAGTCCACTCACCGGACCAATCGTATTATAGATAGGATAAGGCAATCCATAGCCGACAGAAAATACCATTTCAGGTTTGGTAAAAGGTAGGCTGGGGCCGTCAAAAATTCCGCCAAAACATAATCTTGTACAAGGCAAAATGAAGGAAACGGACAGAAGGAGCTTTTTCATTTTAACGCAAGGGCTGATTCATGACTCTTTAATCTTCTTCTCAATCAGACTGGTGGAATGACCCTCGAGCAAATCAATCCGTTTCACTTCTCCGCCGCGGGCCAGAACAATATCGTGTCCTGCAATGTCTTCCAGTTTATAATCCGCTCCCTTTACCAGAACATCTGGTTGAACCAGTTTAATCAGTTCATACGGGGTGGCTTCTCCGAACAACACGACATAGTCAACAAAATGAAGCGCGGCGATAATTGTTGACCGGGAGGTTTGATCCTGGATGGGACGATGGTTTCCTTTTCCTAAAAGGCGCAGGGATGAGTCATTATTAACACCTACGATCAGTATATCTCCGCAATCAGCTGCCTTACTAAGGTAATCGATGTGTCCAAGATGCAGGAGATCAAAACAGCCATTGGTAAAAACAATTTTATTGCTTTTAAGTCTTAACTGCTCTATAATTCTGGGAAGTTCTTCTGGACTTGTAATCCGGTTTTTAATTATTTCAAGTTTTTTCATTTTGCAGTTGTCTTCGTTTCTCAACATTTAACATCACGATCGAGACCACGCCCAATACAAGTATCAGTAACCATTGTGAAGATAAGGCAATTGTGGCAAATAAATAACCCTTATTTGCGTCTAAACCATATAAAGCCAGTCCTGCAGCCACCAGCAGGTGATAAGCTCCGAGTCCGCCCTGCACGGGGGCGGACATTCCAAGGCCTCCCAATACGAGTATAAAAAGTGCGGCAGAAAATCCAAGATCATTTGTTTCCGCAATAGTCTGAAAACTCACATACGTTGAAAGATAATAGAGGAACCAGATAAAAACCGAATGAAATAAAAAAGCAAGACGGTTTTTAAGTTTCAAAACAGATTGCAGACCCTGAACTATTCCTTTCAGAAAATGAATGATTTTAACGAAAAAGCTCAGCTTCTTCAACCGTTGCCTTGAAAGATAAAGCAGGAAAATAAAAAATAAAAGAAAGGCTGCAATTATAATAAAGACAGAAGTATGAATGGAGCTCAGGAACGAAAGTTTTTTATGGAATAAGTCAGAAAAAAAATGACCGAACAATTGTAAGTTAGAGACCAGAGTTATAAAAATCAGAACCAGCAAAGTCACAAAATCAATCACCCGTTCTGCAATGACTGTTCCTACAAGTAAATCAAAAGAATTTCCTTCCACTTCATAAAGGGCCGTGCATCGGGTAACTTCACCGAGCCTTGGGAAGGCGAGGTTGGCAATGTATCCTGAACAAACGGAGTAAAATAAATTGCGCAGTTTAGGTTTTTTACCGGAAGCTTCAATCAGCATTCCCCAGCGGTAAGACCTGCTGAATAATGCAATAATAGAAAATACAAGTGAAAGTCCAACCCATTGGAAATGGGCCTGACCCAGGTCACTTAACATCTGATGCAGGTTAATGTTGCGAAAGGCAAAATACATCAGCAGGACACCGATTCCAAAAAACAAAATAAACTTCAGAGAAGATTTTACCCGGTCCGACAAATCAGTTTTTCAGTTTATTTGTAATGGGATCAGGAAATACCACAGTCGGTTTGAATTTTCTGGCTGATTCAAAATCCATTGTAGCGTAGGATAAAATAATTACCTGATCTCCGATGGAAACTTTCAAAGCGGCAGGCCCGTTTAGACAAATGACACCTGAGTCACGTTCGCCTTTGATCACATAAGTAATAAAGCGCTCTCCATTGTTGTAATTCAGAACATGAACTTGTTCGTTTTCGATCAGATTGGCAGCCTCCATCAGATTCTCATCAATCGTTACACTTCCAATATAGTTTAACTGAGCCTCTGTTACGCTGACACGGTGGATTTTCGATTTCAGAATCCCTATTTCCATAAGGAACAAAATTAATTAAAATACTTCAATTAATAATGACGTTATCGATGAGCCTTACTTGTCCTGCTTTAACAGCAATACAGGCTACCATATGATCAGCACTTTTCAAGTCAGGTATCGGTTGGAGTGTATCGGCGTCTACCACATGGAAATAGTCAAGTGCAAGAAGTTCATTCTTGCCGATTTCAGTTTCAACCATACTGTTTAATTCCTGCAGTGTTTTTTTTGTTGAAAGTTTTTTCACCCTGAAAAGAACTTCCGGGATGATGCCTGCAGCCTTTCGTTGATCATTGCTCAACCTTCTGTTGCGTGAACTCATTGCAAGTCCGTCCGATTCACGTACAATCGGGCAGGTAATTATTTTCACCCCGTATTTCATTTGCCTGCACATTTCGCGGATGACAGCTTGTTGCTGAAAATCTTTTTGTCCGAAGTATGCTTTATCGGGATTTACAATATCAAATAATTTGCTGACTACCTGAATGACTCCCGTAAAATGCCCAGGTCTTTTTTCACCTTCCATCACTTCAGCAAGTTTCCCAAGATTCACCTTCAGGTAGCCTTGATTTTCAAACCCGTTTGTATTCGTTTCTCTTGCCTCCGGATACATTTCCTTTACTGAAGGAGCAAACAATACATCACACCCTGATTTTTGAAGTAATAAACTATCTTCTTTCAGTGTTCTTGGATATTTTTCCAGATCCTCTTTTTGATCAAACTGTGTTGGATTCACAAAAATGCTGCAGATGCAAAGGTCATTTTCATTTTTCGCCAACTTTATCAGCGAGGCATGGCCATCGTGCAAAGCTCCCATGGTAGGAACGAAACCGATGCTTAAGCTCTTTTTTTTGAGTTCAGCAAGGAAAGACTGAAGCGCTGTGATTTTCTCGAATTGGAGCATGACCTGGTTTATTCGGGCTAAATTAGCAATATAATCAGCTTGCCTTCATCGATTCACCGAATTCACCCTGATCCTAACTAATTAAAAGTCATAGAGATATATATACTTGACGATCAACTGTGCTTTTTTACAGATAAATCGGCTCAAATAGTAGGTTAACGTTGATAATCTTGTTAATATTTAGTATCTTTGTTACTCCTTTGAAATCATATCACATCCACATCACTTCAACTCAATTCACTCAAAATCTTAATATATAAACTATGAAAAAAGCAAGAATCTTATTTGTATCGCAGGAAATCACTCCCTATCTGGAACCTACAGCAATGGGAACCTTAGCTCGGCAGTTACCGCAAGGCATACAGGAGAGAGGCCGTGAAATCAGGACATTTATGCCCTGTTTCGGATCCATCAACGAGCGTAGGAACCAGTTGCATGAAGTAATTCGCCTTTCAGGGATGAACCTGATTATTAACGACGCAGATCATCCATTGATTATTAAGGTAGCCTCTATTCAATCAGCCCGTATGCAGGTTTATTTTATTGATAACGATGATTATTTTCAGAGAAAAGCAGTTGTTCAGGATAAAAAAGGGGTACATTTTGCTGACAACGACGAACGTACCATTTTCTTTTGCAGAGGGGTTATCGAAACCATTAAAAAACTAGGATGGTCGCCTGATATCGTTCATTGCCATGGCTGGATGACCAGTTTGCTTCCTGTTTATCTCAAAAAATCCTATAAAGACGATCCTATGTTTGAAAATACCAAAGTGGTATATTCTATGTATGACGAAGAGTTTCCTGGCACCTTGCATAAAGATTTCACTAAGAAAGCGGTTTATGAAGGAATTGGGAAAACGGATCTTGACATTGCAAAAATTCCAAATTTTGCCAGTGTGAGTAAATTAGCTGTCCAGTATTCAGATGCGGTGATCAAGGCAAGCCCGAAAATCGCTGCCGACGTTGAAAAGTACATTAAGAAAACAGATAAACCGATGTTGGAATATCAGTCACCGGAAAATTACCTGGATGCTTACAATGAATTCTATGAACAAGTGCTTGAAGAAGAATTTGCAGTAGCCTGAGATAAGAATTAAATAGAAAAGCCCCTTGATTTTTTATTAAGGGGCTTTTTTAATTCAAAATTTCAAAATTTGATTCGGTGTCCGCATTGCCTTTTCTGTTGAGAATAAAATAATATTTCCAAATAACCGTTGGAGACAAAGGTCTGAGCTAAAAACAAGGGGCAATTGCTTTTTATTGTTAATTTTGCAGATCCTTTGAAAATGCCAAGAATTATAATCATTATTTCCATTCTATGCAGCATTTTTTGTTCCTGCAGGAAGGAAAACGAAATCGGTCTGAATACGCAGCCAGCCAATGACCTTGTTTCTGCTTTTTTCAGTGATTCGAGCACCGTCCAGAGTTATGTAATTCCGGATGACTCCCTGATTACAAGTTCAAATTCAGTGATCATGGCCGGGAGTTATGTGGATCCGATTTTTGGTAAAACCTCCACTTCCATTTATACCCAGCTTAATCTTTTTAACGATGCAGGTCCTCTGGATCTTTCCAATGGGACAGGATATGCCATACAACTTGACTCTGCTGTATTAACCCTCGCATATACATCTGCCCTTTCCGACGGTCGCAAATTTTATGGGACCCTTGATCCCCAGACCTTCAATGTTTATGCCCTTGCCAATGGAACTACTGTGCCATTAATGGTCCCCGACAGCCCCTACTATTCTGGTCGTACTTTCCCCTTGGGTACTTTGATCGGGTCAAAAACGTTCGTTGCTTCTCCTGACAGCAATGTAACGCTTGGGGGCAACTCATACCGTATTTTGAACCCTGTCTACCCTTATACGATCGTATACCCCCCTCATTTACGCATCCGGCTCAATAATGACTGGGTAAATAAGAATATTATAGCAGAAAACCTTACCTCCAACCTTTCCAGCAGCGGTGCTTTTCATGATTATTTTCCGGGTATCTGCATACAGCCAGGCAATTCACATCCTTTGCAGGGAAATGGTAAGGGTGCCATCTTTTATTTTAATCCATATGCGGCGAACACTGGTTTGGTGCTTTATTACCGAATCAACACCAGTTCCCCTGCTCTTGGTGACACCTTAACCTATACCTTCCAGATAAACGGCAACTCAGCCTGCTTTACGCATTACGATCACAATAATTATGCAGGTACCCCGATTGCTTCAAGCCTTACGAATGCTTCTGTAGCTTCGCTGGTAACCAGCAATCCTCCGATTGCTCCGATGAATCCCGGACTTATTTACCTTCAGTCAATGGCAGGGGTCAGAACGCTGATCACCTTTCCGTTCCTGAATAACTGGGTGAAAAAGGGAGTGATTGAAGTAAACCAGGCACAGTTACTGGTCAATGTGGTTCCCTCTACTGTGACACCCAACTACGATGCTTGTCCACAGATATACCTGGTTGCTGTAGATTCTTCCTACCGTACTTATTATTTTCCGATAGATGTCAACGACGGAGGAATTTCCCTGTACGGTGGCACTTTTGATCCTACCACCAACCAATATGCGATAAATATTACCCGCCAAATTCAACAGATTCTGACCGGACAGAAAAAGTATTATGGGTTTTATTTGCTGGCAGGGGGTAGCAATCTAAATGCGCAGAGGGTAGAACTTTATGGCGCTACAAAAATCAATAATAAATTACGCCTTCGCTTGTCATATTCTAAACTTCATTGACGCATGTGTGGAATAGTCGCTTATATCGGTACTAGACAAGCTTATCCTGTCTTAATAAAAGGATTACACCGTTTGGAATACAGGGGCTACGATAGCGCAGGGGTGGCGCTGTTGAATGGCGGGCTGAATGTATATAAATGCAAAGGAAAAGTCAGTGATCTGGAAAAATACACGGCGGGAAAAAATCTTTCTGCTACGATCGGAATTGGCCATACACGCTGGGCGACGCATGGAGAGCCCAATGACGTCAATGCCCATCCCCAATTCTCTCAAAGTAAAAATATGGTGATCATTCACAATGGCATCATTGAAAATTACGCTCCTCTTAAATTGGAGTTAAAAAAAAGAGGGCATGTCTTTTCAAGTGAAACAGATACCGAAGTACTCATCCATTTGATTGAAGATATCCAGCAAACCGATAATCTGAAATTAGGAGATGCTGTTCGGGTTGCCTTGAATCAGGTGGTGGGCGCCTATTCCATTGTCGTTCTGTCAAAGACAAATCCGGAAGAACTGATCGCAGCAAAAAAGGGAAGCCCCTTAGTGATCGGTATTGGGAAAGAAGAATTTTTTGTTGCTTCCGATGCAACGCCGATTGTGGAGTATACTAAAAATGTTGTTTACCTGGAAGACGAAGAAATAGCCTTTATTCCCCTGAAAGGAGAACTGAGGATAAAAACGATCAAGAATAAAGTGGTAACTCCCTATATTCAGCAATTGCAGATTCACCTGGAAGCACTGGAGAAAGGTGGATTCGATCATTTTATGATGAAAGAGATTTATGAGCAGCCCAGGTCAATAAAAGACAGCATGCGGGGAAGGCTGAGCTCTGAAAACGGTATTGTCAACCTGGGCGGAATAGCGGACTATGAGCAGAAATTTATGAATGCCAAGCGCATTATTTTCGTAGCCTGCGGCACTTCCTGGCATGCGGGCCTTGTCGGAGAATACCTGTTTGAAGAATTGGCAAGAATTCCGGTGGAAGTAGAATACGCATCTGAGTTCAGGTACCGGAACCCAATCATATATGAGGACGATGTAGTGATTGCAATTTCACAGTCGGGTGAGACGGCGGATACATTGGCAGCGATCGGGCTTGCCAAATCCAAAGGAGCTACCATTATCGGAGTCTGTAACGTGGTAGGTTCTACTATTCCCAGGACAACCCATGCCGGTTCATATACCCATGCAGGGCCCGAGATAGGGGTTGCCTCCACCAAAGCGTTCACTGCCCAGGTTACAGTACTTACCCTGATGGCATTGCGAATTGCCTTTCGTAAAGGAACCATTTCTGAATCCCGTTTTTACCAGCTTATTTGCGAATTGGAAGCAGTTCCGCAAAAAGTGGAACAAGTACTCAAGACCAATGAGCAGGTAAAATACATTGCTGAAATTTTTAAAGATGCGCGTAATTTCCTTTACCTCGGCAGGGGAAATACTTTTCCCGTTGCGCTTGAAGGAGCACTCAAATTAAAGGAAATTTCCTACATCCATGCAGAAGGTTATCCGGCAGCAGAAATGAAACACGGGCCGATTGCGCTGATCGATCAGGAAATGCCGGTAGTAGTCATTGCTACAAAGGGTGCCTCCTTTGAAAAGGTAGTTAGCAACATTCAGGAAGTGAAAGCCCGTAAAGGAAGAATTATCGCAGTTGTGACAGAAGGGGATACGATTGTAAAAGAACTGGCTGATTTCACCATTGAAATTCCCGAAACAGATGAGATACTCGTTCCGCTCATCGCCGTTGTCCCCTTGCAATTACTGTCTTACCACATTGCCGTCATGCGGGGCTGCAATGTTGATCAGCCAAGGAATCTGGCGAAGTCGGTAACGGTAGAGTAAATTCAAAGCTTCGCTTTGACTTCCACCTGTTCATATCCTTCAATAATATCGCCCATCTTGATTTCATTGAATTTCTCAATGTTCAGTCCGCATTCAAACCCTGTATTCACTTCTTTCACATCATCTTTGAATCGTTTGAGTGAGCCCAGGCTTCCGGAGTGCACCACAATGCCATCGCGTATCAGGCGGACCTTTGTATTACGGGTTATTTTTCCGTCAATGACCATGCAACCCGCAATAGTCCCAACCTTAGTAATATTGAAAACTTCGCGAACTTCGACGTTGCAAACAATTTTTTCTTCGTATTCAGGAGCCAGCATACCTTCCATCGCGTCTTTAATTTCGTTGATCGCGTCATAGATAATGGAATAAAGACGTATGTCAATCTGCTCCTGTTCCGCCAGTTTACGGGCGCCTGCCGATGGTCTGACCTGGAACCCGATGATGATCGCGTTGGAAGCGGAAGCAAGCAAAACATCCGATTCGCTGATCGCTCCAACCGATTTGTGAATAATCTTAGTCTGAATTTTCTCCGTGGAAAGCTTTTGCAAAGAATCAGAAAGAGCTTCGATGGAACCATCCACGTCTCCCTTGAGTATGATATTTAATTCCTTAAAATCTCCAATGGCCAGACGACGACCGATTTCATCCAGGGTAATGTGCTTTTGCGTACGGATACCCTGCTCACGCTGCAATTGTAATCTTTTTGTTGCAATTTCCCTTGCTTCCCGCTCATCGGACATTACATTGAATTTATCACCTGCCTGAGGGGCACCAGTTAAACCCAGCACCATAACCGGAGTGGCAGGACCGGCAGCCGTAATGGGTACTCCCCGCTCATTTTGCATGGCCTTCACACGTCCGCTGTAACAACCGGCGAGGATCACATCGCCGACATGCATCGTTCCTGATCCAACCAACAAGGTTGCGATGTACCCTTTCCCTTTATCGAGCGAGGCTTCAATGACGATACCCACTGCATTTTTTTTAGGGTTCGCCTTTAAATCCAGCATTTCAGCCTCAAGTAAAACTTTCTCGAGCAGTAAATCTACTCCGTCTCCCTTTTTAGCAGAGATTTCCTGACACTGAACTTTTCCGCCCCATTCTTCCACCAAAATATTCATCTGGGATAAATCCTCACGTATCTTATTCGCATTTGCTCCCGGCTTGTCTATCTTATTAATGGCCACAACGATGGGAACCCCTGCGGCCTGAGCATGATTGATGGCTTCTCTGGTCTGAGGCATGACACTGTCATCAGCCGCGATCACTATGATGGCAATATCAGTTGCTTGTGCTCCTCTTGCCCGCATAGCCGTAAACGCTTCGTGTCCGGGAGTATCGAGAAAAGTAATGTGTTTGCCATTTTCCAGTTCAACACTGTAAGCCCCGATGTGCTGGGTGATCCCACCGGCTTCTCCTGCAATAACATTCGCTTTCCGCACATAATCCAGCAGGGATGTCTTCCCATGGTCAACGTGGCCCATGACGGTTACAATCGGGGAACGTGGAAATAAATCTTCTTCGGTATCTTCCTCTGTGCGGATGGCTTCAACCACTTCAACGCTTACAAACTCAACCGTGTAACCGAATTCTTCGGCGACAATAGCGATGGCTTCAGCATCCAGGCGTTGATTGATGGAGACGAACATCCCCAGGCTCATACAGGTCTGAATAATTTCGTTGACAGGGACGCTCATCATGGATGCCAGTTGGCTGGCAGACACAAATTCAGTGACCTTCAGTATTTTTTTACCTTCCGCTTGTGATGCAGCATCGGCTTCCATCTGTTCACGGACTTCGTCTCTCTTAAGTTTCCGGTATTTGGATGTTTTTGATTTTGAACCCTGGTTGCTTAACCTTGCAAGCGTTTCTTTGATTTGCTTTTGAATCTCATCTTCTGTTAAAACAGCCTTTGGTTCACGGGCCTTGCCTCTTCCCCTTGGACCACTTCCGGCACCGGGAGCACCTGGTTTTCCGGCTGATGCTGCGATATTGCCGATTTCACCTTCTGAAAGTCCTTTGCGGATCCGTTTACGCTTTTTTCGTTTGTCATTTTCCAGCGAACCTCCTGCCGAAGATGCGATGGGTTGTGGTTTTTTCTTTTCCTCTGCCACCGGCAAATCGATCTTACCTATAATAGTGGGTCCTTCCAGTTTTTGAACCCTTGTGGCAAGGAAATCCTCCTTCTTTTCTACAGGAACTTCCGGAATCTCATTTTCAACAATCTTTGGAACTTCTTCTTCCGGTTTTTTCTTTTCTTTTGCCTTTACCGTTTTGCCGCTTTTTTCAGCTTCGGCTACGGGTTCTGTTTTTGTTTCTGTTTTTACTTTCGGGTTTAACGCTTCCAGGTCAATTTTAGAAACAATTTTCACCCCTTCTGCTTTCTCTACTTTTGTCTTGAATATTTCATCCGGGTTAAGTCCTTGTATATTTTTAATAACGAGGTCCTCCTGGTCATTTAATTTTTTGGATCCAATGCGTGCATTGTCATCTGAAGTAACTCCTTCATTTTTAATTTTAGGAAGTGTAACTTTTTTTGATTCTTCCTTGCTTGCTTTTTCAGACTGAAACTCGCCTAATAAAATAGTATAGATATCATCCGAAATTTTTGCATTTGGATTATTTTCAACGTCATGTTTTTTAGCCTTCAAAAAATCAATGATGGTTGAAGTACTCACATTGAGTTCTTTAGCGACTTTACTTAAACGATGAACTTTAAGGGTTTCTGACATACTTTTTAAATGATTTATTTTATTAAGTCAAAAGGCAAAATTCAAAAGGCATTGAAGTTTTTGTTCTGTTTTTCAGGCTTTTGATTTCTGGTTTCTGACTTATGGTTTCTAGCTTTTAATTTATTTTTTTTGACTTTTGACTTTTTATTTTTGCCTCCTTACTCAAATTCCGACTTCAAAATCGTCCTGACTTCTTTAATCGTCTCTTCTTCCAGATCCGTTCTCTTGATGAGTTCAGCTTCACTGATTTCCAGAACGCTCTTGGCGGTGTCGCAACCGATCGCTTTCAACTCATCTATGATCCAACTTTCAATTTCATCTGCAAATTCTTCCAGGTCGACATCTTCATGGTCGGTATCTGTATCGCGGTAAACATCAATTTCATAACCTGTTAGTTTGCCGGCAAGTTTTATGTTATGTCCGCCTTTACCAATCGCTTTTGAAACTTCTTCCGGCCGCAGGTATACTTCAGCTCGCTTGGTGTCTTCATCCAGTTTAATGCTGCTTATTTTGGCAGGGCTCAGGGCACGCGTAATGAATAAAGTTGAGTTATTTGTAAAATTGATCACATCAATGTTTTCATTTTTTAACTCCCTTACGATTCCATGGATGCGTGAACCTTTCATACCTACACAGGCTCCAACCGGATCAATCCGGTCATCATACGATTCAACCGCTACTTTTGCTCGTTCTCCCGGTTCTCTGACAATTTTCTTGATGGTAATCAGGCCGTCAAATACTTCCGGAACCTCTTGTTCAAACAAGCGTTCCAAAAACAAAGGAGAAGTACGGGATAAAATAATGACAGGAGTATTGTTTTTCATATCCACCCTTGCAACAACTGCGCGTATACTGTCTCCCTTCTTAAAAAAGTCAGTTGGAATCTGTTCCGATTTGGGCATTAGCAATTCATTGCCATCATCATCCAGCACCAATATTTCTTTTTTCCATATCTGGTAAACTTCACCGGTAACAATTTCTCCGATACGCTCTTTGTATTTGCGGTAAATGCCATCTTTTTCCAGGTCAAGGACGCGTGAAATCAGATTTTGCCGGATTGCTAAAACAGTCCTGCGCCCAAAGTCATTGATGTGAACAGATTCAGAAACTTCTTCACCGATTTCAAAAGATGAGTCAATTTTTCTGGCTTCAGCGAGACTGATGTGAAGGCTTTCATTATAATCAAAACTGTCTTCGGCAAATTCATCATCCACAATGGTGCGGTTACGCATGATCTCAAGGTCACCCTTATCAGGGTTCACAATAATATCGTAGTTATCAGCAGTGCCGTATCGCTTGGTAAGTACACTTCTGAAAACATCCTCCAGGATGTTCATCAGTGTCGCCTTATCAATGTTTTTTACCTCTTTGAAATCCTGAAATGAATCAATCAAGTTTAAACTTTCCATTTTCTAATGATTTTATTGATTTCTAATTACTCTAATTGTTTTATTTATAATGATTAAATGCATTCTTAAAATGACAAAACTAATTTGCTTTCCTTTATCTGGCTGAAGGGTAAACTCACTCGGTTCACAACGACCTGTCTGGAGTTCTTTCCTTCCACTTTTTCCTTCACTTTTTGTTCCAGTGTAATGCCATTATCATCTACACTGTCTAGTTTCCCAACAAGTTTTTGCCCTTCCCTGGTAATGACCGCCACCTGGCTGCCAAGGCGTTTTTTATATTGAAGAAAATGCCTGAAGGGTTCATCCAGTCCAGGGGAGGAAACAGTCAGTTCAAAGTCCTCTGTGTCCCGGTTTAGTTTTTCTTCAAGAAAGCGGTTTACCTTTGCACACTCAGCGATGGTAATCCGTGTACTGTTATCCAGAAAAACAGTTATTTTGTTATCCGGAGTAACTTTCAGGTCTACCAGAAAAATGTCAGTTCCTGCAATTGCTTGTTGTACCAGCTCTTTTATGTCTTCTTTAACCACGTCGCTTCTTAACTCAGGTATCCAGGTTCCAAACTCAATGTATCCAAAAGAAGAGGGGACTTAACGTCCCCTCCTATTTGTTACCTGTAAATCCAATGCAAATGTACGAATAGTTTTAATAAAAACCAAACATAATTAAGGACTGGGCAGCTTTCCTTATTGAACTTTTACTCCCTCTTTGTATTTGACCTGCATCATTTCTTTTCCGTTTGGATCGAAATAAATCCATTCCCCATCTGGTTTGGATGAAATTTTCCCCATTTCTTTTTTATTGGAAAATAATTTATAATGGGTGATGCTTTTTACTTTCATGTCCTCATACCAACTTTTGCATTCGCCATCCAGCTTACCATCCTTGTAATTTTGTTCCATTGATTTTACACCCGTTTCATAATAATAAGACCAGAGCCCGTCCGGCTTTTCATTTTTATAATTCCCCTCACTGTCTTTAATTCCGGCTGCTGTCCACATCACCCAATACCCGTTTTTGAGCCCTTTGCTGTAATTCCCTTCTTCCCTCAATTTCCCATTCGGATACCAGAATTTCCAATGATCTTCCCGGAGGTCGTTTCTGAAAAAACCATTGTATTCATTTTTTCCATCCGGGTAAAGGCCAATCCAGGATCCATCTTTCATGCCGCTTTTAAAACTTCCCATGTCTTTCATTTTACCATCCTCAAACCAGCTTTTCCATTCTCCTGATTCTTTTCCCAATTCATAATTGCCTTCCTGTAGCTTTTGGCCGTTCTCAAACCAGCTTGTCCAGGTACCTTGTTTCAAATTATTTTTAAAATTGCCTTTCCTCCAGATGGGTCCGCTTCGATACCAATAGGTCCAGAGGCTGTCCTGTAAATCGTCCTTGAAATAACCTTCGGATTCCTTTGTTCCAGTAGAAAACCAATATGTCCATTTTCCTTTTTGCATCCCCTTACTGAATGATCCCTCCATTTGTTTCTTTCCTTGATTGTCAAACCACAGCCAGGAGCCACTTTTTTTATCATTTTCAAAAAAACCTTCCCTGTTGACGCTTCCATTATCATTAAAGTATTTACAAGCTCCGTTCTTCTTCCCAAAGAGATACTGTACCCGGTAATCAGGTTCCCCTCCCGGTTTCCAGAAGTTCCATTCTCCTGATTTCCTACCTTCCTGAAAGCTGCCTTCTTCTTTCTTCTTTCCATTGTCATAAGCCACTGTCAACTTCCCTTCACCATTTTTGATCAACTGCTGACCATCTTCCGACCAAAAATTCAGAATCACTGGGTCTCCCGCAGTATAGTTAATTTCACTTTCAGCCTTGCCATTTTCAAACCACTCCTTCCAAAGACCATCTTCCTTGTCCTCCTTATAGGTGCCTTCCCTTTGCTTCATTCCATTTTTGTACCAACTCGAAAACAAACTGTCTTTTCTGTCATTTCTGAAATATCCTTCACTTTCCTTCACATTGTTTTCATACCAGTAAGACCAGTTTCCATTTTTTTTCCCAGACTTATACGATTCGC
>Ga0206823_1024_pt1 | contig 47851 bp, 45 predicted proteins | sample Alteio_BWOrgCont_81_FD_152868 | JGI IMG/M metagenome (GOLD analysis project Ga0206823, IMG submission 152868) | Enriched cells from forest soil in Barre Woods Harvard Forest LTER site, Petersham, Massachusetts, United States -... | ecosystem: Environmental > Terrestrial > Soil > Temperate forest >...
GGATAAAAAAGAACGCATTGTTTTTTATTGCGAGGACGGTGAATGTAACTCCGCTTCGGCGGCCGCCGCTAAAGCGATGGAATTTGGGTTTGAAAAAGTATATAAATACCGCACCGGATTTAAGGATTGGAAAGATAAGGGATATGCGATAGAGGTATCCCCGCCGGCGGCAAAAGCGGCGGCTAAATAAAGTTGAGGGGAAATTGAAACGCAATAATGATATAGTCCTGGCATTTCCGAAGGGGCGCATCCTGGAGGAAATCAAGCCTCTATTCGAGAATCTGAACATCAAGCCGGAAGCGGCTTTTTATGATGATTCCTCGCGCGCGCTGATGTTTTCCACCAATAACCCGCATTTCAAAATCATCAAGATTCGCAGCTTCGATGTGGCGACTTTTGTGGCGTTCGGCGCTGCCGAAGTCGGCATTTGCGGCAATGACGTGCTGATGGAATTCGATTTTCCGGAAGTTTATTCGCCTATCGATTTGAAACTTGGCGCTTGTAGGCTTTCCTTAGCCGCCGATAAGGAATCCGCCGTGGCAGGCGGGCTATCCGGCCAGAGCCATATCAGGATTGCGACGAAATATCCGAACCTCAGCAAAAAATATTTTGCCGCAAAGGGCATTCAGGCCGAATGCATAAAGCTTAACGGGGCGATAGAATTGGCGCCGAAACTGGGCTTGGCCGATAATATAGTCGATTTGGTTTCCACAGGGAAAACCTTGAAGGAAAATGGGCTGGTCGAGATTGAAAAAATCGCCGATATCACCTCGCGGCTGATTGTTAACCGCACATCGGCCAAAACTAAGGGCGAGGAGATTAATGCCATTCTCGCCGCCTTCCGCGAATCGCTGGAAAAGCTTGGGGGGCAGAAGAAATCCCCGGCGAAAATCAAACTCCGTGCTTAAAATTCTTCATACCAGCGCGGCTGATTTTAGCGCGTCCCTCTCGGAGATATTGGCTTTTTCCCATGGCGTGAATGCGGAAGTGGCAAAAGGGGTGGCGGAAATAATCCGGGATGTGAAGGGCAGCGGCGATAAAGCGGTGAATTTCTATACGCGGAAATTCGATAATCCGGAGCATAAGGACGGTGATTTCGCGGTTACCGGCGCGGAAATCGATGAAGCTTGGAAGGCCTACCCGCCGGAAAGCCTGGCGGCGCTTGAATTAGCGGCGGCGAGAATCACCGATTATCATCAGCGCCAATTGCCCGCAGATAATGCCTGGATAGATAGCGGCGGCGCGCGGCTTGGCTGGCGCTGGACTCCGGTTGAGAGCGCGGGAATCTATGTGCCGGGCGGCCTGGCCTCATATCCAAGCTCGGTAATCATGAATGCCATACCGGCGAAAGTAGCTGGAGTTCCGAGGATTGCAATGGTAGTTCCGGCGCCGGGCGGGCAATTAAACCCGCTGGTGCTTGCCGCCGCGCGCATCGCCGGGATTGATGAAATATATAAAATCGGTGGCGCGCAGGCCGTTGCGGCGCTGGCATTCGGCACGGAATCAATAATGCCGGTGGTGAAAATAGTCGGGCCGGGTAATTCTTATGTGGCAGAGGCAAAAAGGCAGGTCTTCGGCATTGTCGGCATTGATTCGGTGGCTGGGCCTTCGGAAATTCTGGTTATTGCCGATAAGGATGCGAACCCCGATTGGATTGCGGCGGATTTGCTCTCCCAAGCCGAGCATTCCCCCGATGCCAGGTCAATATTAGTTACCGATAGCGAAGCGCTCGCCAAAAAAGTTGCCGATTCACTCCTAAAATTCCTGCCGACATTGGCACGCAAGGAAATCGCCGGAATATCCTTCAAGGAAAACGGCTTGATTGTCATCACCCGCAATCTCGATGAAGCTTGCAAGGTGGCAAACCGCATCGCGCCGGAACATCTGGAATTGATGGTGAAAAATCCGGATGATTATCTGGACAAGATAAAAAACGCCGGGGCGATTTTCCTGGGCGAATATTCATCCGAAGCAATGGGCGATTACATTGCAGGCCCAAGCCACACACTTCCCACCGGCGGCGCCGCTAAATTCTCCTCCGGCCTCGGCACCTTCGATTTCCTGAAACGCACTTCGCTGATAGCCTTAACCCAGCCTGCCTTCGGCAAACTAGCGGATGCCGCCGAACTCCTGGCTCGGGCGGAAGGGCTGGATGCCCATGCATTGTCGGTAACTATTCGCAAAAATTAGGCTTGGCGCTAGAGCATTTTTCATTTAGTCCTATACGTCGTTGTCCTTCGGATTCACCGTGCTCACGTACTAAAGCGTACGCTCCGCGCGGCTCACCTCGGACGCCTAGTATAGAACTAAAGCAACAACGCTCTAATTATGAATATATAGGAAATTTTGCGCAGAGTTCTTTGACTTTTGCCAGAGTTTCCTTTTCCACCTTGGCATTATTATCGCGGTCTTTGGCCAGGCCATCCAGCACATCGCCGATGAGATTGCCGATTAGTTTGAATTCCTCTTTGCCGAAGCCGCGCGTGGTTCCTGCCGGTGCGCCGAGGCGGATGCCGGAAGTGACGAACGGTTTTTCCGGGTCGAAGGGAATGGCGTTTTTATTGCAGGTCAGCCCGGCATTTTCGAGGGCCTTTTCCGCGATATTGCCGGTCAGTTTTTTCGGGCGCAGGTCCACCACTACCAAATGACAATCAGTGCCGCCGGTGGTGATGTTTAAGCCCCGCGATACCAGCGTTTCGCCAAGAATTTTTGCATTCTCCACCACTTTTTTGCCATATTCCTTGAATTCGGGCGATAGCGCCTCTTTAAAGGCCACGGCTTTGGCGGCAATCACATGCATGAGCGGCCCGCCTTGGATGCCCGGGAATATTGCCGAGTTAATGGCGGCGGATAATGTAACATCTGCCCCGCTCGGGGTTTTCCTGACCACTAAATCAGGGTTATTTGAAAGAATCATCCCGCCGCGTGGGCCGCGCAGGGTTTTATGGGTAGTCGTCGTAACCACATGCGCGTGCGGCAGTGGGCTCGGGTAAGAGCCGGCGGCAACCAAACCGGCTACATGCGCCATATCGACCAGGAGAAACGCACCCACGGAATCAGCGATTTTGCGGAATCTTGCCCAATCAATCACGCGCGGATAGGCCGAGAAACCGGCGATTATCAGCTTAGGCTTGTGCTCCTGCGCCAGTTTTTCCACCTCATCCATATCGATTAGCTGGGTATCCTGCTTAACGCCATATTGCACGGCTTTAAACCATTTACCGGATTGGTTCGGCGCCGCGCCATGCGTTAAATGCCCACCCGCCGCCAATGATTGGCCGAGAATAGTATCGCCCGGCTGAATCAGCGCATTGAATACGCCCTGGTTGGCCTGGCTGCCGGAATTCGGCTGGACATTAACGAAACTGCAATTGAAAAGCTTCTTCGCACGCTCAATCGCCAGCGTTTCCACCACATCGGCGAATTCACAGCCGCCATAATAGCGCTTGCCCGGATAGCCTTCGGCGTATTTATTGGTGAATACCGAGCCTTGAGCTTCGAGAACCGCGCGGGAAACGATATTTTCCGAGGCAATCAATTCGATTCCGCCTTGCTCGCGCTTTAATTCATTTTGAATAGCGGAGAAGATTTCCGCATCGGCAGCAGATAATTCCGCCGCGAAAAATTCATTATTGTTCACGGTATTTTCCTTTAATTTCGGTAACATTTTTTTGATTCCTTTGTTTTCTACACTCTAGCGTCATCCTCGGGCCTGCCAATGGCAGGAACCGAGGACCCAGCCAAGAGTCCTGGCTGGATTCCCGGTTCAATGCTGCGCATTGCCCGGGAATGACGGTAAATGATTCTCATGGTTTTGGCAAGGAGAGCTTGGCCACTCTGGCCTGATGCCTGCCTCCGGCGAACTTCGTTTCCAGAAATATGCGGACGCATTCTAGCGCGGTTTTTTCATCGATTAGCCGGCTCCCTAGTACCAATATGTTAGCATCGTTATGCTCCCTGGCGAGCCTCGCGGTTTCGGCATCATGGCATAATGCGGCGCGGATTTGGGCATGGCGGTTGGCAGCGATGGACATGCCGATGCCGCTGCCGCAAAGCAGAATTCCCGTATCCGCCCGCCCGGCAATAATTTCCTCAGCCACCTTATCGGCGAAATCCGGATAATCGACGGATTCGGTACTGTCAGTGCCGCAATCTTGAATCCTGAATCCTAAATCCTGAAACCCGCCTTTTATCTTTTCCTTCAGGGAAAATGCAGCATGATCCGCGCCTATGGCAATATTACGGGTCTTATCTGAATTCGGCATATAATTTTATTGTCTGCGCTACCATAGCGCCATATTATCGATGTAAATTGTGCAGGTAATCATATCCGATGTCATTTTCATTAACCAGCCAAATATTAACCGCCGGGCCGGTTATATTGGTTCCTTTTATATTCATAACCGGCCTTGCTTTCGGCAGTTTTGCCTCGGTGCTGGTGCCGCGACTGATAAATGGCGGCGGGATATTTTTCGCCAGGTCCGAGTGCCCTTCCTGCAAGCGAAATTTGAAAGCCTGGCAGCTCATACCATTATTTTCCTGGCTGTGGCAAAAGGGAAAATGCGGGTTTTGCGGAGTGAAAATCTCCATCTTTTATCCCATAATAGAAATTGCGATGGCCGTTACTTTCACCGCTATTTATTTGAAATATAGTTTGAGCCTTAATTTTTTCATATTCTGCAGCGCGGCTTTCCTGCTGATTACCATCATCGCTATCGATCTCCGCTATAAATTGATTCCCGATGTGCTGCAAATTATCCTGCTATTTCTTGGAATATTTTATGCTTTCTGCCGCTCTAGCGAAATTTCCGCTATGGAAGGCGCCGCGCTTGGCGCAACACTCGGCTTTGGGCTGCGCTGGATTTTCTTTTATTGGAAAAACAAAGAGTCGCTGGGAATGGGCGATGTGAAATTCCTGATTGTTTCCGGGGTTTTCCTGGGGCCTCAAGGCTTGCTGCCATTTATTTTCTTCGCCGGGATATTAGGGCTCGTCACCGCATTTTTCTGGAATCGTTTAAAACTCGGCCACGAATTTCCCTTTGCACCGGCGCTCGCCGCTTCATTATTTTTGTGCCTCACAGTGCCAGAAATATCACAGCTTTTCTGGAAGATTTATGATATATAGAATCAATCTCAAGTTAGGCTATCTACTTCAGTTGCGGCCCGGTAAACTGGTGTTCTAGAATTTCGAAATTGGATATAGAGTGACGCACAAATTAAAATTCATTCGTACGGGCAAAACGCTTCCCCGGCTGGTTCTTCTTCTATCCGCATTTCTGCTTTCCACTTCCTGCTATGATTGGAAGGAAGCGAAAAGGCCGGACTTAATTGACCCAAAGGCCGAATTATCCCAGGATGAATATAAGCGCCATATGCTTCCGCAGGATAATTACCTTAAAACCCGCGAAGGCTCGGAAACTCCCGCCATACCGGAAATATCGCCGATCATAATGCCGCCGCCCGCGGTGGAGGATGAAAAGCTTATTACGCTTTCCGTCACCGAGGATGTGCCGCTTCGCGATGTATTCGTGGAAATCGCGCGCAAGGCTGATATGGATTTGGAAATCGACCCCGGCGTGAAAGGCGGCATCATTTTCCGCGCCAAGGATAAACCCTTCACCGAAGTGGTGACCAGAATTTGCGACCTGGCAGACCTTAGATGCATCATTAGGAATCACGTGCTCAAAGTCAGCCTTGACACGCCCTATATAGTGAATTATCCGGTGGATTTCCTGAATTTGGTGCGCTCAAACAAAGGTGAAATCAATATAACCAGTAAGGTCCTCTCCAGTTCCGTTACCGGCGGAACCGGTGCCAGTACCGGAGCGTCGGGAGTCTCAGGCACACCGGGAGGAGGCTCCAGCAGTAACGATAATTTCTCCACCGGCTCGAAAGATGCTTTGCAATCATCTTATGAAGGCGATTTATGGAAGGCGGTCGAAGAAGGCGTAAAAGCTATAATGGCCAATTATAATGGTAAAAGCACCGGTATTTCCGGCGGCGCCACTGCCGCTTCTGTAACTCCCGGGGCTCCTATTGCGGTTCCCGGCAAAGCTGCCACTCCTAATTCTCCTATGGATAATAATTTCCTCACTCTCAATAAACAAGCCGGCGTCATCACCGTACTTGCCCCGGAAAAGAAACAACGCGAAATTAAAAGATATTTAGACAGTGTACAAATGGCGGAATCCGCTCAGGTGTTGATTGAAGCTAAAGTGGTGGAAGTGGATTTAAGTGACGAATATAGCAGCGGAATCAAATGGGATGTTGTTGGTAAAAATCTATCTGGCACTTTCAATTCCGCTACTAACGCGGTAAATCCGTTTGTCGGCACCCAGGCTATCACCGGAACCTTAACCCCGCTCCATATTTTCGGAACAGACACTACGCTGGATTCTGCAGTGTCCTTTACCCAGCAATTCGGCACCACCAGGACATTATCTTCCCCGCGTATCAATGCCATGAATAACCAGCAAGCGGTTATGACATTCGCCGAAAATGCGGTTTTCTTCCAGATCAGCTTCCAGCAAACGCAAACTGTCAGCGCCGCAGCACCACAAACTCTTTCCGGGATAAGCAGCAGCGTTCAGACAGTGCCAATTGGCGTGATAATGACACTCCAGCCTTCGATTAACCTGGATACCCAGGAAATCACCATGAATATCCGCCCAACTATTTCCAGCCTACTTGGAACCGTGCCTGACCCGGCAGTGCCAATAGCCATCGCTCAGCTGCCATCAGCCAGCCAGACTCTTCTTAAAGGAACCCAGAATCTGATTCCGCAAATTCAGGTGCGCGAGCTTGATTCTATTCTAAAAATTAAAAGTGGCGATGTAATGGTGATTGGCGGCTTAATGTCGGAAAAACATATCGATGTGGATAATGGCGTCCCAGGTTTGATGAAGTTACCCTATATCGGCAATCTTTTCCGCAGTACATCTCATAATGTACAAAATCAAGAAACCGTAATTTTTATTAAAGCCACAATCATCCCGGCTAGTGGCAAGGTGAGCGATCCCGATAAGGATTTTTATGAGACTTTCCAAACGAAACGGAGCTAAAAATGGAAAATGGAAATTGGAAAATGGAAATTAGAAATATTGAGGCGCTTTGCGCCGATTCCATATTTCCATTTTCCAATCTCCAATCTCTAACCTCCCTATGCTAACGACCATCCGCTATATCTTCCTCACTGCCATCCGCGATAAACTATTCATCGCCTTATTCATCGCCATAGTTGTGGCCATTGGCATATCAGTGATTCTTGGCGGCACCGCCCTTGCTGAGCAGAGCCAGATGGTGATCTCTTATGTCGCCGCATCAAGCCGCTTAATCCTGCTTATCGGCCTCATTATTTTCGTCTGCTTTCATGTGCGCCGCGCTTTTGATAACCGGGAAATAGAGCTGATTCTCTCCCGCCCAATCTCGCGCCACGCTTTTATTTTCTCCTATTGGCTGGGCTTCGCAGTCATTTCGCTGCTGATAATTATCCCGACCATGGCAGTAATCGCCCTGCTTGCCAAAAATCAATCTCTGGGGGCGCTATACTTTGCCCTCAGCCTGATTTGCGAAAGCTTAATCACTATCGCCTTTGCCTTATTCGTGTCTCTGCTCGTGAAAAGCGCGGTTAGCTCCGTGCTTGCCTGTTTTGGCTTTTATTTCATCTCACGCAGTATGGGTTTTTTCCTGGTGTTGCTGCAAAATTCGCACCATTCGCTGACTTCCCTAAACGGTGTAATGGAAAAATTGCTTTATATAATTTCGATAATCATTCCGCGATTCGACCTTTTCGGCTTAAGCAAATGGCTGGTTTACGGCATGGAAGGCGCCGCGCACGCGCATTTCTTTCTACTGCAATCGCTGATTTATATTCCATTTCTGTTGCTGCTCGCGATTTCCGATTTTCGCAATAAGCAGTTTTAGGCCATGACACGCTCAGGTACACGTACACATACGGGCTCTTTTTTTCTAAAGAATCTGCCGCTCATATTGGTGACACTGATGCAAGTCGCCCTATGGCAGCGAAGTAAGGATATTAAGCCGGATCTCATTATATTAGCGGAAGTTCCCGGGAAATATGAGGTGAAAGCCTTAAGCTTCGGCGATGATGAATTTTATTTCCGTGTTCTCGGGGGCCAGGTGCAAATGGCAGGCGATACTTTCGGCCGCGCCACTCCCTTAAAAGATTACGATTACGTAAAATTACTAGCATGGTTCCGGCTGCTTGACGGCCTGGATGAAAAATCCAATTACATTCCTGCCTTAGCCGCTTATTATTACAGCAACACCCAGCGCGCTTCCGATAATAAATACATCATCGAATATCTGGAGGAAAATGCCGCGCGCGACCCGGAGCAAAAATGGTGGTGGCTGGCGCAAGCTGCGATGATTGCCAAATACCGGCTGCATGATAAGGAAAAAGCTTTGGAGATCGCCCGGCGCCTTTCCGCCATCCCAGGCGATTTACCAATCTGGGCGCGGCAACTACCGGCTTTCCTCTATGCCGATATGGGCGAAAAAGAGCAGGCGATTATCATCATCCGCGACATCCTAAAGAATTATAAAAATCTTCCGCCGGAGGAATTAAATTTCATGTATTATTTCGTGAAGGACCGGCTTAAAATGCTGGTGCCGGAGGAATTGCGGGAACAGAAAAAAGAAATTCCGCGCTAGAATTTGGTAGCCCAATCATTTTTAATTCGTCATCCCCGGCTCCTGGCTACGCCCTTGGCTCTTGCATTTTTTAATGCTATAGCTGTAGGCTACGCCAAGGCGAGTGACCGGGGATCGCTTTGTGCGGCATACTCAAGTATTGCCGATAGGAGCGATCCCCGGTCAAGCCGGGGATAACACCGTTTTTATAATGAGCCACTACTAAAAGTTAAATGTCCGATATAACCTTAACCATCAATCAGGGTTTCGAGCTGGCGGCACTCTTGCCTTGCCTGCTGGTGATATTTTACCTGCTCGCGCGCCGGCCGGAGGATTTTTACCAAATTCTGCTGCCATTATTATATTTCGCCTGCTTAGGCAGCGGTTTTGCCTTGCCGCTCTTAAAGCTTTTGCCGGATTTTCCCGGGCGGGAATGGCTTAAGCTGCCCGTTGGTTTCCTGGAAAGCAGCCTGCCGGAAATGAGCTTTCTTCTGATAATGCAATTCGTAAAACAGCGCCTGCCGGATGTGAAATATTTCCTGATTCTTGCCGTGCCGCTAATCGGCGCCGCGCCGCTCACTTATTTGAAATTCCAATATGCGGAGGCCTGCCTGCCGGGCGGCGCCTGCTTAGATACCGGGCATATTTTCATTATTTATCGCGTAATCACTGCCGCCTTCGTTTTCCTGTTGCTGCTCATTTCCATCGGCCGCGATATTTCGGCGGAGAAAACCGATAATGACAACGAAAGGGCGCGCTATTGGCTGATAATAGCGCTGGTATTATTCAACCTCGCCGAGCTCGGCGTTGATTTGGCGAAAATCCACCATGGCGAGGATGAGCGGCTGCTTTTCATTCATACCATGATTGGCGTTTCTTTCGTTTATCTCGTTCTCTGCTCGGTATTCCGCGTATATAGCCGAAGCTTTGCCATAGCGCCGGTGGAGATTTCTTTTCAAGCCTGGAAGCCCGGCAAAAATGCTTATCTGCTGGCGGAAAAAGCCCTGCATCTCATCGAAAATGAAAAGCTATACCGCCGGGCCGATTTCAGCCGCCGTTTCCTGGCAGAAAACCTTGGCATCAATGAAGCCACTTTGTCCCGCGTAATCAACTGGAAATTTAAAAAAACCTTCCGCGAAATCGTCAACCAATACCGCATTAGCGAAGCAAAAACCTTACTGAAAGAAACCCGGAAATCCATCACCATAATCGCCTTCGAAACCGGCTTCAAATCCATAACTTCCTTCAACCGGGTTTTTAAAGAGGCAACCGGAATGGCCGCAACGGAGTTTAGAAAATCAGCAAATTAGAAATATCGAGGCGCTTTGCGCCGATTCCATATTTCCATTTTCCAATCTCCATTTTCCACCCTCCACCCTCCACCTAGCCATGCACAATCATCGTGCCTGTGCCATGCTCAGTGAAGATTTCCAGCAGCATGACATGCGGGATGCGGCCGTCTAATATATGCGCGGCTTCGGTGTTGCGCTTCACCGCATCGATGCAGGTTTCGATTTTGGGAATCATTCCGCCGCTCACCGTGCCATTTTTTATCAGTTTCTGCGCAGCGGTGACGGTGAGTGAGCCGATAATCTCGCCATCCTTGTTCAATACGCCGGAAACATCGGTCAGCATTATGAGTTTGCGCGCCGCCAATGCCGAGGCGATGGCACCCGCCGCGGTATCGGCGTTGATATTATAAGTCTGGCCGCTTTCGCCGATGCCGATTGGGGCGATGACCGGGATGATGTTGGATTCCTCGAACACCACCAATATATCGGGATTAATTATGGTCGGCTCGCCGACGAATCCGAGATCGAGGATTTTTTCGATATTGGAATCCGGGTCACGCTGGGTGCGCCGCAGTTTGCGCGCCTCGATTAAATTGCCGTCCTTGCCCGATAGGCCGACAGCCGTGCCGCCTGCCGCGTTTATTTCGCTCACCAATTGCTTGTTGATGGTTCCCGACAACACCATCTCGACAATCTCCACCGCCTCATGGTCGGTAACGCGCAGGCCCGAAATGAATGAGCTTTTTATCTTGAGCCGATCCAGCATCTTGCCAATCTGCGGCCCGCCGCCATGCACCACCACCGGATTGATGCCAATCTGCTTCAGCATCACCACATCCGCCGCGAATTTCCGCGCGAGCGATTTATCGCCCATGGTCGAGCCGCCATATTTAATAACAAAGGTTTCGCCCGCGAACTGCTTCATAAACGGCAAAGCCTCCGCTAATACCTCGGCTTTTTTGAGCATTTCGCCTTTGATTTTATGTTCTTTCTTGGTGATTTTCTTTTTTGGCATTATCCGTTCCTGTAGGGTAGTAACCCAATATGTATAGTGTCATCCCAGCTTGAAGCGAGGACCGCTTTCCTCAAGTTATAATATGCCGCACAAAGTGATCCTGAGGTCCAAGCTGGGGATGACGGATGGAATAATATATGGGAAGGAAAAAAAGGTCTAGCTTCTAATATTTGGATGGCCAGTTATGTGCGTTCTTTCTTCTCGTTCTCGCCTAGTGACCCAATTATCGGAAAGAGGTATGTTATGCAGAATGCAATGCGGGTTTTGCGGAAGAGGATCGCCGCCCCTGACATCACGCATTTCATCGTCCCTTATCATAGCGGTAGCTCTTGTACCCTTAAGTTTCAGCGTTTGCAGCGACGGCATTCCCCGGAGATACGCCAATCCCGCATTGGTAATTCCTGTACCCTCAAGCTCCAGTGTTTCCAGCGACGGCATTCCCTGAAGATTCATCAATCCCTCATCGGTAATTCCTGTATACGCAAGATCCAGCGTTCGCAGCGACGGCATTCCCTGAAGATGCGCCAATCCCGCATTGGTAATTCCTGTATCCCTAAGATCCAGCGTTCGCAGCGACGGCATTCCCTGAAGATTCATCAATCCCTCATCGGTAATTCCTGTATACGCAAGATCCAGCGTTCGCAGCGACGGCATTCCCTGAAGATGCGCCAATCCCGCATTGGTAATTCCTGTATCCCTAAGATCCAGCGTTCGCAGCGACGGCATTCCCTGAAGATTCATCAATCCCTCATCGGTAATTCCTGTATACGCAAGATCCAGCGTTCGCAGCGACGGCATTCCCTGAAGATGCGCCAATCCCGCATTGGTAATTCCTGTATCCCTAAGATCCAGCGTTCGCAGCGACGGCATTCCCTGAAGATTCATCAATCCCTCATCGGTAATTCCTGTATACGCAAGATCCAGCGTTCGCAGCGACGGCATTCCCTGAAGATGCGCCAATCCCGCATCGGTAATTTCTGTATCCCAAAGCTCCAGTGTTTCCAGCGACGGCATTCCCTGAAGATTCATCAATCCCTCATCGGTAATTCCTGTGCCCCCAAGTCCCAGTGTTTCCAGCGACGGCATTCCCCGGAGATTCACCAATCCATCATCGGTAATTCCTGTGCCCCAAAGAGCCAGCATTCGCAGCAACCGCATTCCCCGGAGATGTTCTAATTCCGCATTGGTAACTTCTGTAAGCGCAAGGTGCATCTCCTGAGCAAATCCTCTCTGGAAGATAGTCTTCTCCGCCATATAGGATGGCATTCCCGGTGGCAGCCAACCCGCCTGGTATTTTAATAATAACTCCCGCTCACGGGTTTGCAAGGCGACTCTTTCAGGGCCTTCCGGGAGTTCCGGCGATGCCAATCTTATCTGCGCCCTAATGAATTCGGCTCTTACAGAATTTCCTCTCTCTCTCGGGCCGGAATCATTATCATCCAGCCAATCGGCGTAAATAAGGCGCAGCCCATCGTCAGAGGGTTCTTCGATAATCGCCTGCAAAAATGCTTCTTGATTGTTCATAAAACCTTCCTTAACCGGTTATTAGGATATATTACCCTGGAAAGATTAACAAAACGTTAAGACGGCGATAATTATTTACACAAACCCCGCCAGCTCCGCCCTAAGCCGTTCAATTCCCTCCCTTTTCTCCACACTGGTAACAATAATCTCCGGATGGAGGGCCGGGTGTTTTTTGAAGAGGGTTTCGCTGGTTTCGATTGCTGTTCTGAGATCGGCCTCCTTCACCTTATCGGCCTTAGTCAGGATTATCTGGTAAGAAACCGCGGCGCTATCTAGAAGTTTCATCGCTTTCACGTCATTTTCCTTCGCCCCGTGGCGTGCATCTATGAGCAGGCAGACGCGGCGAAGCGGCTGGCGGCCTTTCAGATAAAGCTCAATAAGGTTATTCCAGCCAGCCACTTCTTTTTTCGGCGCTTTGGCATAGCCATAGCCAGGAAGGTCGGCAAGCATCAGTTTTTCGGCGAGAAGAAAGAAATTAATCTGTTTTGTGCGCCCCGGCGTATTGGAGCTGCGCGCTAGGGATTTGCGGCCCGTCAGCGCATTCACGAGGCTCGATTTTCCGACATTGGACCGCCCGGCGAAAGCGATTTCCGGGAAATTGCCCGCCGGAATATCCTCAATGCGTACCGCGCCCATGACAAAATCACACGCTCCGGCGAAAAGCAGGCGGCCTTTTTCGATGTCTTCAGGATTTATGGGAGTGCTCAGTCTTTAGCCTTTTTAGCCATCAGGCTTAAAATATTGATGAGATTTTGGTTGATGGCATCAATCTTGGAATCGAGGTTTTGATTGATTCCGTCAACTTTCGAATTAAGATTTTGATTAACAGCCTCAATTTTCGCATTGAGATTCTGATTAACAGCCTCGATCTTGGAATCTAGCCTGGTATAGAAAGTGAACATCGCGGTAAGGAGGAAAGCGACTGCGGCTATGCCACCCCAAAGCTGTTTCCTGAGGTCGGTTTCGACTCTTTCTAATCTAGCGTTCAAAGCATTATCCATAAGTAAATTCCACCTAAGATTTATCTTACTTATTTTAGAATTATAAGTAAAATCCGACAGAAATGCAAATCATTTCTTCTCCCGCCGCGTCTCCCTGGTAATCACCCATTGCTGCGCAATCGATAGTATATTGCTGCATACCCAGTAAAGCACCAGACCCGCCGGGAAGCTGGCGAACATGAATACCAGCAGGAAGGGCAGGGCCTTCATCATCTGCGCCTGCACCGGGTCAGCCGGGGCGGGGTTTAAGGATTGCTGGATGAACATGGTGATGCCGTAAAGCAGCGGTAATATGCCAATCATCAGGAAAGCCGGGGGGTTCCAGTGGAGTAGGCCGAACAGGTTGAAAATGCTGGTTGGGTCCGGCGCCGATAAATCATGTATCCAGCCGAAAAACGGCGCCTGGCGCATTTCGATGGTGACGAAAAACACCTTATAGAGCGCCAGGAAAATCGGAATCTGGATGAGCAGCGGCAGGCAGCCGGAAAGCGGGTTGACTTTCTCGCGCTTATAAAGCTCCATCACTCCCTGGTTGAGCTTCACCTTATCATCCTTGAAACGCTCGCGCAGCTTCATTATTTCTGGCTGCAAAGTTTTCATTTTGCTCATGGATTTATAGGATTTATTGGCGATGGGAAATAGCAGCAGCTTCACAATCAGCGTCAGCAAGATAATCGCCACGCCGAAATTACCGACATGCGTATGGATGAAATTGAGGAGATAAAATAACTGCTTGGTGAGGAAATAAAGCCAGCCGAAATCAATGGCGCGGTCAAACAGGGTGATGTTCAGCTTCTTGGCATAATCATCCAGCAACCGCACTTCCTTGGCCCCGGCGAAGAAATAAGCGCTGGTTTCCTTGGTTTCGCCCGGGTTTATGGCAAGCGGCTTACCTAGATAATCCACCTGGAACCTATCAATATTATCCTTGCCTGAATAAATGAAATGCGAATCGAAATTATCGCCCTCTGGAACTATGGCGGTCAACCAATATTTATCGGTGACGCCAAGCCAGCCTTTCGCATCTTTATATTCGATTTTTTTATCATCGATCAGCTTTTGATAAGTGATTTCCTGCAATGTGCCATTAATAACCCCAAGCGGGCCTTCATGGAGAATATAATAGGTCTTGGCTTTTTTGTGGGTGCGGTTAAGGAGGCCATAGGGCTTAAGTTCCAGCGGCGCAGCGCTTTTATTTTCAACGCTTTGAGTAACTTTGAACATGTAATTTTCATCCAAAGTAATCACCTGCTTGAAAACCACGCCGCTATTATTACGCCAGGTTAATGTCAACGGCTTGCCGGGAGTTAATTTATTGCTATCGGCTTTCCAGATGGCGGATGAATCCGGCGCTTGGCCATTTCCTTTCGCCAGCCAGCCGAATTCACCGAAATAAAAACTTTCCGTATCGGCGGGCGAAAGCAGCACCACCGGCGGACTGCCTTGCTCGATGGTTTGTTTATATTTCGTCAGCTCAATATCATCGAACCGCGCGCCTTTCAAATTAATGGAGCCATGTAATTCGCCATTATCGATAAGAACCCGCGGAGATTCCGTGATTGCAGCATCCCGCTCTTTCAACATGGCTTTTCCCGCTCCGCCAGGAGACCTTTCAGCCGCCGGGTCCGCCAGCCCTTGCGTTTTCCCGGTAACCGCATTAACCACCGGCACCTTATGCTGCGGAATGGCGTAAAAATACTGCCAGGCCAGCATCACCAAGGCTGAAAGAAAAATCGTCAGCCATAAATTTTTCGAATCGTGCATTTATTTATCCTTTTATGTCTTTACTTAAGGGCACCGGGTCAAACCCCGACCTGCCCCATGGATGGCAGCGCATGATTCTTTTAGCCGCCATCATCACCCCGCGCCAGCGATATTTTTCGATCGCCTCTATCGCGTAATCGGAGCAGCTGGGCTGGAACCGGCAAGCGGGCGGCAGGATTGGCGAGAGGCATAAGCGGTAGAGTTTTATGAGGAGGATTAGGGGCATATTTTTAGAGGGAAGTTTATGAGTATTTGAGTTGGTGAGTTAATGAGTTTAAGTGAGGGTATGAATCTTCTTAACTCATATACTCACCAACTCAAATACTCATAAACTCAAACTTACTTCACCAACTTCTTCACAAGCCTCCGTAAATCATTTAGCAAATTCGCATAAGGTATTTTAAGGGCTCCGCGGCGGCCTATTAGCACTAAATGGTAATTTTCGAGGTTCAACTGCGGGATAACCTGGATGGCGGCGGCTCTGAGGCGTCTTTTTATGCGGTTGCGTTCCACCGCATTGCCGACTTTCGCGCTTACCGTATAGCCGACCTGCACTCCACCTGCTTCCACCTTCAATATTTGCAGCACAATTGCAGCTCCGGCGGCAGATACGCCTTTATTCCTGGCCGCGAGAAATTCCCGGCGTTTCTTTAAAGTGGGAATTGGCGGCAAAGTTTTAAGCGGCGAGGCGCTTGCGGCCCTTGGCTCTACGGCTCGAAATCACCCGGCGTCCGCCGGCAGTGGCCATGCGCGCACGGAAGCCGTGGCGTCTTTTACGAACCAGATTGCTTGGCTGATATGTGCGTTTCATCGTTAAGGCTCCGTTATTTCCAAAATATTCTAAAGAGGAGGGACTATATACAGTAATCTGGGGGTCTTAGTCAAGCGGGGTTTTAAACCCCAGGCCTTTCAGCATATTAACGGTTTCGGCAAGCGGCAGGCCGATAACGCCGGAGAAGGAGCCGTTAATCCATTCGATATAGCCGCCCGCCCGGCCTTGCAGCCCATAACAGCCGGATTTTCCCTGCCACTGGCCCGATGCGATATAACTTTCGATTTCACCTTCATCCAGCCGACGGATTTTCACCCGGGTTTCAACGATGCGCGATGATTTCCTGCCGCCGGGCGCAATAACCGAGACTCCGGTTATCACCATATGCCGGGAGCCGGAAAGCGCTTTTATTATTTTCCGCGCCTCCTCCGCTCCTGCCGCTTTGCCAATAATCCGTCGCCCACGCACAATTACGGTATCAGCGCCGATAATAAAACTATCGGGATTATTTCCGGCCACCTTCGCAGCTTTCTCTTCGGCCAGCCGCAATACATGCTCACGCGGCAATTCTTTTTTATGCGGAGTTTCATCGATATCCGCCGGTTCTATCTTGTCCGGAAAAATCCCAATCTGGCGCAGAAGCTCCAGCCGGGCGGGGGAGGCGGATGCGAGGATGAGATGGTAATTTTTGCTCATTGGTTATTCGTAATTAGTAATTCGATAATTCGAATAACGAATTACCAATCATCGAATTACCATCCTACTTATGCCGCAATATTATCCGCGCCTTGCTTAAATCATAAGGCGTCATTTCCACCGTTACTTCATCGCCAAGGAGGATTTTGATGCGGTTTTTGCGCATGCGGCCGGAAGTGTGCGCCAGCACTTCATGCCCGTTTTCCAGCTTCACGCGGAACATGGCATTCGGCAGCACTTCTTCCACTCTTCCTTTAAATTCCAGTAACTCTTCTTTTGCCATGGGGAGATAGATAAGAGGAATTTTGTTATTATTCAAGCGGAAAATAGATGAGATGCTAGGTTATAGGTGCTAGGTGCTAAAAGAATTTCTTCCCTAGCACCTAGTCCCTAGCACCTATAACCTAATACCTGAAACCTCACCTAAAATGCAAAATACAAATCAGCGTAAACAGCCGCCGCGCTGTTTCGAAATCCACCTCCGCCTTGCCTTTCAATAGTTCTATCAACAATTCCGAGCCTTCATTGTGAATGGCCCGGCGGCCCATATCTATAGCCTCGATTTTGCCGCTGGTGGTTGCGGTTTTCAAGGCCTCGAAATAGCTTTCGCAAATCAGGAAATAATCCTTGATGATGGATTTGAAGGATTTGATGGGAATCAAAATGGTGCGGAACGAATCGGCATTACTAATGTCCAGCACCAACCGGTTCTCGCTGAGCGCCAAATCCAGCCGGTAAGGCCCGTCCATATCCAGCGAAAAAACATTGGCCGCCAGCAAATCCGCCACCGCCACCCGCCGCTCATGCTCAATCTCAGGCTTTAAGCTGATAACGGCGCTGGTATGAAGGTTGATTTCAGCTATGCGGTTGTGAGTCATGCTTTTTAAATATAATAGAATTATGATTATTATAACCGCCGTAATAAAGCCAAATAGTGTGTCATAATAGGAAGGCTCCGGTCAACGAAACCCGCATTATTTATATCTTTATCAAATGACTAGCATTTATTCCATTTTCTTATTGTTTATTTATTAAGGACCGCTCAGATTCTAAAAATTGTAATTCTAAATATGAGGTGATTTTATGAAAACTCTCTATACCGCACATGCTACTGCTATCGGCGGCCGTAACGGTCATGTGGAAACGAGCGATAGAAATTTATCCTTAGAGCTTGGCACGCCCGGTGGAGAAAGCAATAAGCCAGGCAAAGTGACAAATCCGGAACAGCTTTTCGCCTGCGGATATGCCGCTTGTTTCGGCAGCGCGCTTGAGGCCGTGGCTAAAAAACGCAATCTCGATGCTAGCAAGGCGGAAGTTACTGCGAATATCAGCCTGATAAAAGAAGACGATGGCGGGTTCAGAATTGCCGCCGAATTGGATGTTACGATTGCAGGATTAGATCACGATACCGTGCAGAAATTAACTGAAGAAGCGCACCAGATGTGTCCATATTCCAAGGCAATTCGCGGTAATGTCGAAGTGGAACTGAAAGCGGCGGCTTAAAATACATTCAGTTTTTCCTGATTTTTAGGCAGGTCTTTCAATGCTAATTCCTTTAAATATCACGGCGGCAAAAGATCAAAGAATTGGTAAGACCTAATTATTTGAGAGTTTTAAGCAATCTTTGTAGGGCCTTTGAATTGCCGGATGCTGCTTTTTCCATATCCTTCCAGGGATTTTTTTTAATCTTTTTTGGGCATTTTTTATATTGTAATAGCTGGAAGTGGGGAGTTTTTTAAGTTCTTCCCAAGAAACCGGCATGGCAACCGGCGCATCTTTCCTGGCACGCATCGAATAAGCGGTAACGGCTGTTGCGGTTTTATCGTTACGCAGATAATCGATGAATATTTTACCCTTGCGCGCCGCTTTGCTCATTTTACTGATATAATTCTCCGGGTCTTCCTCCTCCATATTGCGGGCAATGGCCTGGGTAAAATCCTTTACTTGCTGCCATTCGTGTTTTGCAGCCAGCGGAATTACAATGTGCAATCCTTTGCCGCCGGTAGTTTTAACAAATGAAGTAAAACCTAATTTATCGAACTGCTTTTTCATTTCTATAGCGGTTTTCACAACCATTTTCCATTTCACATCCGGCGCCGGGTCTAAATCAAAAATAATTCTATCAGGATGATCCGAATTTTTGGCTTTTGCGCCCCATGGATGAATTTCAATCACGTCCATTTGCACCAGGGAAATCAGACCTTTTATATCTTCTATAATCAAATATTTCTGCTCTTTTCCAACATCGGCAAGTTTCACGGCATCTGGAATATGAGTATCCAGATGGCGCTGGAAAAAACATTGTTTGGTTATGCCATCCGGGCAGCGGATAAGGCTTAAAGGGCGGCCTGTTATTTCAGGCAGAATCAATCCCGCCATATCCATATAATATTCTGCCAGCATTCCTTTGGTTATTCCTTCTTCGGGAAATAGTAATTTATTGGGATGTGAGATTTTAATTCCGGCATATTCCGTGCTTTCATCATTATGCTTGCCGTTTCTCATTTCTTTTACAACCTCAATTGCTGGTTTATCTTCACGCAGGCCCAGATAAGCGGGATGGCGCAGGCGGCCATCGGCTGTCCATTCGGTGAATTCGATTTCCATAACCAGCTTCGGCTTCACCCATTTCGCATTTCTTGCAGACGGCCTCGGAACGCTGCTCGCAAAAGCGGGTTTATCTATAATATTCGGCGCTAATTTCTCATATAATTCGCGGCCTTCTATCTCATTCCAGCCGGTACCGACTTTTCCGGCATAAAGTAATTCGCCGCCTTTATTATATCCAATAAATAAGGCCCCAATTCCCCTGGATTTATGGGTTGGCGGGGTGAACCCACCGATTACGAATTCCTGCCGGTTAGAACATTTGCTTTTAACCCAATCCGGCGCTCTTTCCGATTTATATTTTGAATTTATGAGCTTGGAGACAACACCCTCTAAATGCATTCCGCATGATTGCTCAAGCAATTGATGCCCATTGCCGATGACATGCTCGCTATAATGAACAGCATTTTGCTTGCTCAGCAGATTTTTTAATAATTCCTTGCGACTCTCCAAAGGAAGGCCGCGCAAATCCTTGCCATTCAGATATAGCAGGTCAAATGCAAAATATAAAATCTCCTCATCCGAATCACCGCTTAAAACCTGCTGCAATAATTTGAAATCGCCATTGCCGTTTTCCCCGGGAACTATTGCCTCGCCGTCCAGTATCGCGGTTTTGGCGGAAAGCTTGGCGAAAGCCCTTGCTATGCCGGGAAATTTATCTGTCCAATCATTGCCGCGCCTGGTAAATAGCTTTATCCTCTTGCCGTTTTTGTGCGCTTCCAATCGATAGCCATCAAACTTTACCTCATGCAGCCAGGAATCGCCATCTGGAGGTTCTTTTTCCAAAACGCATAATTGCGGCGGGATAAAATCCGGCATCGGGGATTTTTTGCCTGCGCTAATAGTTTTGAGGGGGGCCGGTTCCGATTTTTCATTCTTATTGCTATTCCATATTTTTGATTTCCCTCTAGCGATTTCCTCCATGCTGCGGCCGGATTTAACGCTGACCATATATTTTTTAAGCAATATATCGCCATTTTTTTCATTGGCTTCATTATCATCCTGTTTTATTAGCAGCCAATTCTTTCGCTTTTCTCCAGGTCTTGCATGCATCCGCACCAGATGCCAGCCGCCCTGCAAGCGCTCACCATGAAGTTTGAATGAAAGATGGCCTTTTTTTATTCCCGTCCTCGGGTCGCCTTCAGGCTCCCAGGTTCCGCTATCCCAAAGCATTACAGTGCCGCCGCCATATTGCCCTTTGGGAATTATGCCTTCGAAGCTGCCATAAGCTAAAGGGTGATCCTCAGTTTCGACCGCCAGTCTTTTGTCGCCGGGGTTAAGGCTTGGGCCTTTAGTCACCGCCCAGCTTTTCAGCACGCCGTCCAATTCCAACCGGAAATCGTAATGCAGCCGGGTCGCATCATGTTTTTGGATTAAATAACTATTGCCGCTTTTGCTTCTGGCTTCTTTCGGGCCAGGCTCGGAAGTTATTTTGAAATCCCGTTTCTTGCGGTAAAGATCAAGCTTGGCCATAAATTATGCGGCTTTCTTCCGCCCGCGCGCTACTGGTTTTTTCTTTTTGCTCCCGGCTGTTGATGCTTTTTCGCCCAGGCTTTTTTTGAGAGCATCCATAAGACTCACAACTTTGGCTTCGTGTTTCGGTTCCTCTATAGTTTTAACTTTTCTATGCTTTGCCTTAGCTTCAATCAATTCCTTTAATGCCGTTTCATAATGATCGGAAAATTTCCCCGGCTCGAATTTCGCAACTTTTTTCTTGATTAATTCCTGAGCCAGCTCGACTTTTTCCTTATCCGCCTTCTTGCCCTCCACATCCTTAAAAAATGAATGCGCTTTTTTCACCTCATCTTCATAGCGGAGGATTTCCAGAATCAATCCGCCGCCGCAAGGGCGCAGCGCCACAAGATTTTCTCGCCCCTGGATGGTAAGCTGGCCAATGCCGATCATGCCGCTTTTCTGCAATGCTTCACGAATCGTGATATATGCATCCTCGGCCAGCTTATCCTCCGGTTCAACGAAAAATGGCCGTTCGTAATATAAAACCGGAATTGCGCTGTTTTCAACGAATTGCACAATATCCACCGTCTTTTTCGATTCGAGTTTCAGCTGATTTATTTCTTCCGGCTTCAGCAAAATATAGTGACCCTTTTCATATTCATAACCTTTGATTATTTCCTCGCGCGGAACCGGGCCAATGCCTTTTACTATATTTTCATGATGCACGCGCTTTCCCGTCGGCTCATGAATCATGTGAAATTGCAATTGCGCGGCCCGGTTCACCGCTGAATATAAACGCACCGGCATTGTCACTAGCGATACCCGAATCTGTCCTGTCCAATAAGGTCTTCCTGCCATAAATCCTCCATAAATATATGGTTATTATGCCTGGAAAACTGCATAAAAAATCAATGATGGAAGAATTTAGCAAAGGATTTTAGCCAGGCTTTTGGCATTTTTTATAGCAAAGCCATTATAATCATTATTGAAATATACCCATATATGCTTTGCCTCGCTTGCCTTTATGCGCCCGGCCCATTTGCGCAATTCCTCTTTGCTGTAATCATGGCGATACCATTTCTCCAGGCCATGGAAACGGATATAAATATCATCAGAAGTTTTTATTAATTCATCCGGCAGTTTTGGCGCACTGCATGAGCAGAAAATAATGCCGGTTTTTCTAAAGGCCGAATAGACTTGCTCGTTCCACCAGGTAGGATGCCTGAATTCAACAACGTTTTTTCGGCTCAAATCCAGTTGGCTCAATATAGATTTCAAGCGCGCCGGGGTATAATGGTAACTCGGCGGCAATTGAAACAGGAAGCAACCCATTTTATCGCCGAGCAGGTCGGCTATATAACAAAAGTCTTTCACTAATTCTTTGGTGCCGGTGAACCGTTTAACATGGGTTATCAATTCCGAAACTTTCACCGTATAGACAAAATTCTTTTTTCCAATTTGCCTCAGCCATGTTTTAACGGTTGCGATTTTGGGCCAGGAATAAAATGGCGCGTTTAATTCCACCGTATCGAATTCATCGGAATAATGATCGAACCAGTTTTTCCGCTCTATGCCTTTATAAAAGCCTTCAGCCCAATCGAAATAATACCAGCCTGAGCATCCGATATTGTATTTTGAATATTTGTTTTTCTTTTCCGTGAGCAAGGGTAATTCGGATTCATAAGCCAGCCGCGCTTGATGCATTTCCCGAGCCCGGCCAATATTTTCCGTCCGCTGCCTTGCCCGCCTTTCTGATTTATCCATAATTCTAAATCATGGATAAAATTCATAAATAATCCATGTGGTTATGTGGACCTCAAGGAGATCTTCATACCGGCGCACCGAGTATTTCGGTTTGTATGTTTGAGGTAAGATTCGGCAGAGTTATATAAGAGCTATCGAGCCCACGGATTTTGGCAAGAAACTGATCCTGCTTATGGGAAAAATCCGTAACTGTGATGGATTATTATGTGGGTAGGGATATCCGGGTGGAGAGTTCATAAACTCTCCACCCGGACGGTAATAAATACTAGTAGTATTTATCCTGCATCTTGTTGAATTGTGTCACGGCGCAATCGCGGTATTCCTTAGTGCCTTTTTCAAAGCCCAGGGTTTCACATTTCGAGGCGGCTTCTGCCACTAATTGGTCCCTGCTTGGCCTTTTAAGCCCGAGGTCCGGAGCGGGTTTAACGCTATCACAGGCGTTGATTGCAAATACCATTGAAATGGCACTGATGGTTAGCAATAATTTTTTCATAAGATAAAACCTTTTATTTAAAGAGTTAAAAAATTAAGTCTGGTTATAATTTATCCATTATGCGGTTGAACTGATTCACAGTGCAATCGCGAAATTCTTTCGTGCCGCGCTCAAAACCCAGTGTATCGCACCTTTCCGCCGCCTGCCGCACCACTTCTTCCTTAGTCGGTTTCGGCGTAGCTTTATAGTTAACATAACTGCAACCGGCCAGAAGCGGCAACATAAGCAGAGTGACGAAACTGAACTTCTTCATAATTTTTAGAGATCGGCAGTAATTGAATCATACTTTAAGTTGACTTTGAGGTGTCTAACTTAGTTCGGGGAAAAAATCAATTAGTAAATATTATCGGCAATTACTCAATTTTTGAATTCTCTTATAGAGTCATACTTTAGGGGAAAGCTCGAGACACCTTAGAGATTTCAAACCAATTATCCGAAAGGAATTTAGGCGACGACCCAATATTTAGGCTGGGCTTGTAATTCGGCCTGCAATGCATCGGCGGCGGTATATTCTACCGCGACTTGCGCGGGCGAGGCATTGTCATTGGCGGGAGTGGCTATACTGCTGATATCCTCATTAGCATTTATAGTGGCGAGGGTTTCATCGGTGGTGGCGGAAGTTACGGTATCCGATGGAATATCGGGCAATAGAGCCAGGCCGGGATTGCTGAATATTAAAAGCTGATTGTTATTTGAGTTGTCGCCTGGTTGCAAATAAGGCTGCAATCCTAATATTTGCTGGTATAATGTGGTGGCGATTATCTGGTTTAACGTATTTTGTGACGATTGTGGCGCAGTTGCGCCGCCCGAGGCTAACCCTCCATTTACCGTTTGGGCGAAAAAATCATTATTCGTGCTGGTGCCGATGAGAGATTCCTGAAGCGCAGCCTGGACCAGTTGCTGAATGTTATTATTCACCGGCTGCACCGCGGAAACCGGCGTTACTTCGCGCACAAATTCCTCCACCGCCCGGAAACTGTTTCCGACGTTTAAGTTGGAATGTATCGGCGAAGTATCGACGAAATTGATGGGAATTAACATAAACCTCTCCTTTATTTATATAAATTATGCGCCAAAAATATATAAATTCTCAATAAGGTTTTTCCGTGCTATATCTCGCGCTCCGCTTATGTTTTAGAGGTGTTTCTTAATGGAATTTTTATCCTTGCGCGACTTCCTGGATTTTCTGGAAAAGAAAGGTGATTTGGTGCGGGTGAAAACTCCCGTCTCGCCATTTCTGGAGATGACGGAAATCCAAACCAGGGTTTTAAAAGAAGGAGGCCCGGCAATTTTATTCGAGAATGTCGAAGGTTATAATTACCCGGTGCTGGTAAATCTTTTCGGGACCATAGAGCGCGTTGCCTATGGCATGGGGACGACCAAGGATAAATTGCGGGAGCTTGGCGAAATGCTGGCTTTCCTGAAAAATCCCGAACCGCCGGGTGGCTGGAAGGAAGCGCTGGGGATGCTGCCCTTGGTAAAAAAACTCATGAATACCAAGCCGAAACCTGTCAAAAAAGCACCTTGCCAGGAAGTGGTGCTTACCGGCGATGATATAGATTTAGCCAAACTCCCGATTCAAACCTGCTGGCCGGGCGAACCGGCACCGCTGATTACCTGGCCTTTGGTGGTGACGAAGGGAGTGGCAAGTGGTAAGTCCCAAGTCTCAGGTGTATATAATCTTGGCATTTATCGGATGCAGGTGATTTCTAAGAATCAAACTTTGATGCGTTGGCTAAAACATCGCGGCGGAGCCGAGCATCATCGCCAAGCTGCAACTTGCAACTTGGGACTTGGGACTTGCAACTCTCTCCCAGCGGCAGCCGTCATCGGCTGCGACCCCGGCACCATTCTTGCCGCCGTCACCCCGGTGCCGGATTCCGTATCCGAATATCAGTTTGCCGGGCTATTACGCGGGAAAGGCGTGGAGCTTGTGGATTGCAAAACGATTCCTTTGCAAGTTCCCGCCCATGCGGAAATCGTTCTGGAGGGGCATGTTTCGTTCGATGATTATAGGGATGAAGGCCCTTATGGCGACCATACCGGCTATTATAATTCGGTGGAAAAATTCCCGGTATTTACCATTTCCGCCATCACCATGCGCAAGAACCCCATTTATCTTTCCACTTACACCGGCCGCCCGCCCGATGAGCCAAGCATTTTAGGCGAGGCATTGAACGAGGTTTTCATTCCATTATTGCAACAGCAATTCCCGGAAATAACCGATTTTTGGCTGCCGCCGGAAGGCTGCTCATATCGCATCGCCGTAGTCTCGATAAAAAAATCCTATCCCGGGCACGCCAAACGCGTGATGCTTGGCATCTGGAGTTTCCTGCGCCAATTTATTTATACCAAATGGGTGATTGTGGTGGATTCGGACATAAACATCCGTGATTGGAAGGATGTGATGTGGGCAGTCTCAACACGCATGGATTTCGGCCGCGATATAACCGTAATTGAAAACACTCCCATCGATTATCTCGATTTCGCCTCGCCGGAATCAGGACTCGGGGCAAAGCTCGGTTTCGATGCCACCAACAAAACCCCACCCGAAACCACCCGAGAATGGGGCCGGGAAATTAAGATGGATGAAGGGATTATTCGGAAAGTTACGGAGAGGTGGAAGGAGTATGGATTACCGGGGAGCGGAGAGAAGGTGTGGAAATAGTGCTTATTATCAAAGGTAATCACGCAACATGCTAATGAGCGGTTTATTAGAAGGCAGCATGTCTTCAACCTTCGGCAGTTCAAGCGGGCGCACCCATTTCAATTTCTGGTGGTGCAGGGCGGAAACTATTCCCTCCCATTCGCGGCAGAGATAAAGAAATGCTACCAGATGATGCTCGGGCCGCTTTTCCGAAATGAAAGTAAATGGCCAGAAGCAGCCGAGTTCCACTCCCAATTCCTCCTTTATTTCCCGCCGCAGCGCCTCTTCCGGGCTCTCGCCCTTCTCAATTTTTCCCCCGGGAAATTCCCAATATCCCGGCATGAACGTTCCGGGCGGGCGCTTGGCGATTAAAACTCTGCCATCAGTATCTATAAGCGCGGCAGCGGAGACGAGGAGGAGGGTTGTTGAGTGAGTTAATGAGTTGTTGAGCAATTGAGTTGATGAGTTATTAGGTAATTGGCTCGCAGCTTCTTCTTTACTCATATACTCACTAACTCATCAACTCATTAACTCTATATACTAACTTCTATAATCCGCATTAATACTCACATATTCATGCGTTAAATCGCAGGTCCAGACTGTCGCTTTGCCCTTGCCGACCCCGGCATTGACAGTGATTTCTATATCGCGCCCCGCCATATATTTCGTGGTGGCGGCTTCGTGATATTCCGGGTTGATGGAGCCGTTTTTTGCAACTAGCGCGCCCCCTATCCAGATAGACATTTTATCGCGGCTGGCTTTTTCACCGGATTTCCCAACGGCCATGACAATCCGCCCCCAATTGGCGTCCCCGGCGGCGATGGCGGTTTTCACCAAGGGCGAATTTGCGATGGAAAGCCCGATTTTCCGCGCGGCATTTTCCGTGGCCGCGCCCTCGACATTAACGGTGATAAATTTCTGCGCGCCTTCGCCGTCTTTCACCACTAAATGCGCAAGCTCGGTTAATACTTCCAGGAATTTCGCCTTGAAATCCTTAAGGTGCGGGTCTTTTTCGCTGGTAACGGGTTTATGTTTTTCCTTTCCGGTAGCAAATACCAGGAGCGTATCGCTGGTCGAGGTATCGCTATCCACGGTGATGGAATTAAACGAAGGAATCACCGCTTTATCGAGTAGTTTCTGCAATATCTCCGCCGGAATTGCGGCATCGGTGAAAACATAAGCCAGCATGGTTGCCATATTCGGCTGAATCATCCCAGAGCCTTTGGCGATGCCGTTTATCCTGACCGGCACTCCGCCGATTTCCGCGGTTCTGCTGACGCCTTTGGGAAAAGTATCGGTAGTGAGAATGGCTTTTGCCCCGGCATGCCAGAGATGCGGCTTAATTTTTTTATAAAGTTTGGGAATAGCGCCGCACAGCAAATGGTCCTTAATCGGCTGGCCGATAATGCCGGTCGATGAAACATAAACTTCGGAGGCCGAGCATTTCAGCAGACCGCACACGGTTTTCACGGCGCGGGAGACGCTTTTACGCCCACGTTCACCCATGAACACATTGGCAATGCCGGAATTGACGATGAGTGCCCTGGCCGAGCCGTTTTTGAGAATCGATTTGCACCAATCAACCGGCGCGCCGGTCATCGAGGATTTCGTAAACACTCCCGCAACTTGGGTGCCTTTGGCAAATTCCGCCAGCAATAAATCATAGCGCTTGCGATACCTGATGCCACAATTAATGGCGCCAAGCTTCATGCCGTCGATAACCGGCAAATCGGGAAAAGATTCCGGCGCTAAAGGAGAGATTTTTTTCATAAATCGATGATTAGAGTATTCACTGATTCAAGAAAAGAAAAAACTCACTACCTGATATTTTTCGCTAATTTAGAAGTGCCTGTTAACAGTCAATTCCAGCGCGTGGCTTTGGAAATCCCCGCCTGCATCGGAGGTGCTGCGGAAATTATCCACGTGAAAGGCCGCCCAGTTATAGCGGTATTCAAGGCCAAGGCCCCAATTTTGCGTAACTCTATATTCTGCGCCCGCCTTAAAATTCACTCCCCCGATTACCGGATGCTGGCTTATTTCCGGGCCGGGAGTGCCCGGTTGCCCGAGTGCCGGGATTATGCCGGAATATCCGGTTCCGCTGATATCGGTGAAAAATACCGCTGGGCCGCCGCCAACATAAGGAGTGAGGCCATGCCATGGTGTAGGATAACGCAGCATGGCGTTGACGGCCAGAACATACATATTCATTTCCGCCGGGAGCTGAGTCTCGGTGAAACTTGGCGCCCCTCCGGTAACAGCGGCGATGCCCGGATGGGTTATGGTTACGCTCTGTTGCTTAAACCGCGAACGTGAGAATAAAAATTCGCCTTCCAGCCCAAAGAAAGGCAATTCGTCGAAATAATATCCGCCTTTTAAGCCGAGCATGCCCTGTGGTTTCAGGCCAACACTGGAATATTTGGCATTCGGTAACAATGCGCTGGTTGGGTCGGTATTATCCGGCGCATCGGGATAATTGAGGTTTTCATTACCTTTGATATTGGAAATATTCTGGCCGCCATATAAACCAAGCGTACCGCCGATATAGGGCTCTGCATTGGTTTGTAGGGTTGTTGCTGCATAAAAAATTGTGCAGAATACTAAAGGCTTCCAGGCCTGTTTCATAATTCCTCTCATTTATTTTATATAGCGCGTAATTCATATATAATCGGAGAGTAGTTAATATATGGTTAACGACTAAGATTTAATATTGAAATTGTTTGTTCTTAATTCTGGTGGCGTAAATTTGCCACATATTTATCCGGCTAATTTTCGCTAATTATCAAATAGTTAATGCCATTGATGGCCGGACCAAGCAATTTTCAAACAGCCAATTATCTAACCGTTCAATTCCACCGGTAATTTGAACTTCGTTTTTTCCACCACGCCTTTTAAGGTTTCGACAGTGGCGGTTTTAATGCTTTTTACATGCGATATAACATCTTCCACCAGCTTTTCCGGTGCGCTCGCCCCGGCGGTGATGCCGAGTTTCGTTATGTTTTGAAGCCAATCGGTTTCGATATCCTGTGGGCCGTTTATGAGATAGGATTTCGTGCCCATTTCCTCGGCAAGGTCGCGCAGGCGATTGGAATTCGAACTATTGGCTGAACCTATCACCAGCATCAAATCAACCAGCGGGGCCAATTCCCGTACCGAATTCTGCCGGTTTTGCGTTGCATAACATATATCCTTCAGCTCTGGCCCGGCGATATTGGGAAACCGTGATTTCAGCGCATTGATAATTTCCCGCGTATCATCGACGCTGAGTGTGGTCTGGGTAACATAAGCGAGTTTTTCCGGGTTTTTCACTATCAGATTCCACACATCTTCCTTGCTGGAAACCAGATATACCCCGCCTTTCACTCGCCCGGAAGTGCCCTCGACTTCCGGGTGCCCCTGATGACCGATGAGAATTATTTCCCTCGCCTCGCCCTCATATTTCTGCGCTTCTTTATGCACTTTGGTAACCAGCGGGCAGGTGGCGTCAATCACCGGCAAATCGCGCGCGGCCGCCTCGGTTTCTATCTTTTCCGAAACGCCATGCGCGCTAAAAATAGTTATGCCACCCACCGGAATCTCAGAAATTTCATCGACGAACACCGCGCCTTTGGCCCGCAAGTCATCAACCACGAATTTATTATGCACGATTTCATGGCGCACATAAACCGGCGCTCCATAAAGCTTAAGCGCCCGCTCAACGATTTCAATCGCCCGGTCCACCCCGGCGCAAAATCCGCGCGGCTCGGCTAGTATGATTTTCATATTTCTATGCCTTTGGCATTAACTTTTATTTTTTAGATCAATAGCTTATTTGGTCAAAATAAACTTAACAAAACCTTAATAATTTTATTTTAATTTAACTGATAAAATATTTAATCGCAATAATTTGAGGTAATTATGTTTAACCTTCCTTCAGGTACGCCCCTTCCTTCAGAAGGGCCAAATAATGATGGCGCTTCCACACCTAACCCGCTCTTCACTAGAAGACTAAATAGCAGGGATCTCTCAATGCTTTCACCAGAGAGTCCGCCAGCCTCTAATAATACTGATGGTATGCCGCAAACCTTTATGCCAAGTAAAGATGAGCTGAAAGCTGCAGGCATAAAAGATTTTATAGAACCTGACGCGACTGACAAAAGAGCCGAGGGCAACAGAAGAGCCTTAACATTCGTAGGCACAATTGTGGCTATGGTCGCAATAACGGTTGGTGCTTTGGTATCGAAATTACGGGATGCGATAAATCCACTAGATAAAAGCAATGACCATCCAGCTACACTTGTTAAACCGGCTGAAAAAAAAGTTGGAGCGGATAGAGCTCCGAGAGAATCGGAAAATTGGCAACAGAAGGCTGAAATGCGGCATGTTGATCCATTCGTGTTGCAACAAAGGCTCCTGCAACAATATTCCGTATTTCCCGCTCTGGCAAAGCAGGTAACTGAAGGAATAGAACGGAAGGGGGACTTTATAGCTACTGTGGGTGAGGTTCCTATAGCTCTAGCTTCTTTTTTTAGTTCTCCGAGACAGTTAAGAAGGGGAGCGGAGGCTATATATGCACCAAACTTTCTAACGAAGAAAGATACGGATATACTTGCGGATTCCCTGAAAAAAGAGGGTTTTAAGCCAGTTATCGATAACACTACCGGGACGCAATACTTCCTAGATCCGCGAAGTCACGCATTCGTTGGTTGGCGGCTCCAAGAAAATGAAGAAGATCTTTTCCTGGTTACGATTCCGAGAGGGCTTGGTCGTGATAATCTCTCTTTAACAATGGAGAGGCAAGGCTCTGAGGGAAAAGATCTTGTGGAAAAATTGGGACTACCAAAATTATTCGGGCAGGAAAGAAAAAGATTAGAGGAAGTATACCCAGCATGGGGAGACTTAATTAAAGAGGGTATTCAAGAAATGAAGGGTCGGGACGTTAACCAACATGCCCGCTGGAAACATAGGTTTCCGATTGCATTTCGTAGAGCCGCGATACCGTTCTTTTGAATTCGAATGCGCCTTCGCCTTCGGTATAAAGCTGCTCGGGCGCAGCTTCGGCAGTGCAGATTAACTTTACTTTATGTTCGTAAAGCTCGTCGATTAGCGTCACGAACCTTTTTGCCTCATTGCGTTTTTCTTTCGATAATTTCGGGATGCCGGTTAGAATTATGGTGCCGAAATTACGCGCGATTTCTATATAATCGGCAGCCCAAAGCGGCGCTTCGCATAATTCGGCGAAGGAGAATTTGGCGGTGTCGCCGCAAGTTTCGCGGGCGATGATTTTTCTGCCATTCACGGCAATTTCCCGTTCATTTATTTCCCCGCTCATGCATAATTTAGCGAAGATATTTTCCGCGGTTTCTGCCGCGGCGGCCGAGAGCGGGGAAAAATAAAGCGATTGAAAAGCGCGCAGCTTTTTCAGGCGGTAATCCTCATTGGCATTCAAATTCAGCACGGTTACATTTTTCTTGATGAGGGCAATGAACGGCAGGAAGCCATCGCGCTGCAGGCCGTTTTTATATAAATCATCCGGGTGCACATTCGATGTTGCTATCACCACCATTCCGGCTTTGAAGAATTCAGCGAATAAGCGGCTAAGTATCATAGCATCGGTAATATCGCTGACTTGAAATTCATCGAAACAGAGCATCCAGGCTTCATTGAAAATATCGCGCGCGATATCGGGAATCGGGTCACCGCTATTGATTTTCCGCCATTCATATATGCGCTTATGCACATCCTGCATGAAGCTGTGGAAATGCGCGCGGCGCTTCAGTTTAACCGGCACGATGGTAAAAAACAAATCCATTAGCATGGATTTTCCGCGGCCGACTTCGCCGAATATATAGAAGCCATGCCTGGCTAAAGTTTTTCCGGTGATGAATCTTTTTAGTCTGTTGGCTTTGGGGTTATAATTTTCGAGCTCCCCGGCGAAATCACTTAACTGCGCCGCAACTTTTTCCTGTGCGGCATCGAATGCGATTTTATCTTCCGCCACTAAATTCCGGTAGGCCTCGCTGACGCTGGCTCCGCATATATCGGAGTTGTTGATTCTAATTGGTTGCATGGCTAGGATATAGCAGATGAGAGTAATAAGAAAAATAAAAGAATTGCGGGCTGAGATAGCCAGGGCGAAGGAAAAAAGCCGGGTGGTTGCCCTGGTGCCGACTATGGGCGCGCTGCATGATGGGCATTTATCGCTGGTGGAAATAGCCAAGCGCAAGGCCGATTTGGCTGTGGTTTCGATTTTCGTGAACCCCACGCAATTCGGGCCGAATGATGATTTCTCGCGCTATCCGAGGGTGGAGAAAGAGGATTTGGAGAAGCTGAAAGGCAGGGCGGATATCGTATTCATTCCTAAAGCGGAGGAAATTTATCCGCCGGGTTTTTCGAGCAGTATTGATATAGGCGAAATCGGGAAAATTCTGGAAGGCGAATTCCGGCCCGGGCATTTTAATGGCGTGGCGATGGTGGTGGCGAAATTATTTGGGCTAGTGCAGCCGGATATGGCGATTTTCGGCGAAAAAGATTATCAGCAATTGCAGGTGATAAAAAAATTGGTGCGAGATTTCAATATGCCGGTCGAGATTCTTTCCGGCAAAACCATGCGTGAAAAAGATGGGTTGGCGCTTTCATCGAGGAATCGTTATTTGACTGAAAAGGAAAGGCAGGTTGCGCCGTGGCTTTATGCGGAGATGAAGGAATGTGCGCGGAAAATTAAAGCGGGGATTGATGTGGGAAAAACTATTTCCCTGGCCAAGAAAAACCTGCTGAATGCCGGGTTTAGTAAAATAGATTATATCGAGCCGGTGGATGCAAATATTATGCCGGGAAAGTCACGCTTGCTTGCCGCAGCATGGCTTGGAAAAACGCGGCTTATCGATAATATCTCCCTTTAATGATAGTGACTCAGTTTGAATTTAGGTGTCACCCTCGGGCTTGACCCGAGGGTCCATCAAAAAAATTTTTTCAATGGATACTCGGGTCAAGCCCGAGTATGACACCAGGAGAGAAATTCAAATTTAAGCCCTCCACTTAATATTGCAGCCGATGCTGTTATATTGTTTGTCCGGCGCCCGCCCGGTTTTGGCGACTTCCGCCATGGCGTTAAAAAGGTCGCGGTTGCCGCCCGGTTTATTTTGCATTCCGGAATCATCCAGCCTTCCGCGATATTGCAGGCGCAAATCCTTATCGAACCCAAAGAAATCCGGCGTGCAGACGGCGCCATATTCTTGAGCCACTTTTTGCGTTTCATCGATAACATAAGGAAACGGGAAATTATTTTCGGCGGCGAATTTCTTCATATTTTCGAATGAATCCTCCGGATATTCCACCGTGTCATTGGCGCTGATGGCGATGCTGCCTATCCCAAGCCCCGCCAATTCCTTCATGTCACGCACCAGCTTAGTAGTGATGGCTTTCACAAATGGGCAATGATTGCAGATGAACATCACAACCAGGCCGTTTTTGCCTTTAACATCTTTCAAGCTATAAGTTTTCCCATCCACGCCGGGAAGCGAGAAATCAGGGGCTTTCCAGCCGATATCGGCTTTGGGAGTTTCAAGTGCGGGCATGATTTTACCTCTATTTATCGATGATATATTTTAAGCGATTAATAAATAATAATCCAATCAATGATGAGAGTGAATTGATAAAAAAATAAATTATCGCGATGGCGATGCCTAGTTCCGGAGAGAGATTAAAAAGCGGCGCGCCTTTGAAGAATGTTAATTCGCGCAGGCCCACGCCGCCCATGGAAATCGGGAGTACTGAAATGATGGAGGAAATCATGAATAATAGCAGATATTCACCTATTCCGGGGCCGATGCCGGCGCCTTTAAATAAAAAATAAGCGGTTGCCAGCACCAGGATTTGTACGAAAAATGAATAGCCCGCCGCACCGATTTGCGTTGGGATTTTTTCCTGCAAAATAAATCTGGCGAGGATGGAATAGCCTACGATATTGGCGAAAAATGCGGCAATGATTAATGGTTTGGCGAAGGGCAGGGCGGTGATGGTTTTGCTAAATAGCGCCAGACCCAAGGCAATTAATACCAGCAGCAAAAGCCCGCTCGCCCGGCCCGAGAGAATTAATTTCACACCCTTTAAAACCGGGAAATCTTTTAGTTTTTTCATCAGATAGGCTTTGTAACCATCGCCGCCGATGCCGCCTGGCAGAATCAGGTTGAAAAAATTGCCGGCTAAATAAAATAATATCGAGAATTTTTTCGATAATATCAGCCCTTCGCACATGAAATAATAACGCATTCTGAGCGCGCTGACTATTTGTCCGGCATTTAAGAAAATGAATGCGATGAAAATATAACTGGGTGATACCAACTGTAAATCCTGCCAGATTTGCCTGAGATCAGCTTTGAGAATGATGATGGTGAGTGCGGCGAGGGTAAAAAGCGCTTTCAGAAAAATCCCGATGCGCCTGTGCTTTTTATCCGGGATTGCCTCGCTCATGTTTAAATCTCTTATATTTAATTCCTAGGAAGCTTGCTTCGTACTTGTCATGCCAAACTTGATTTGGCATCCAGTAAAACGAATCGGCGCTAAGCGCCGCAAATTGTCTAACTGGATGCCAGCTTGAAGCTGGCATGACAAGCTAAATGCTTCGAGAAGCTTGGCTCCTAGGATTCTACGTGGTGATGCCCTTGGAATTTTTCAGTTTCTTATGAAGCTCCCGCCCGGCCTGGTATTTTTTATGAATAGAATATGGCTTGCGCGAAGTTGCGCCAAAATAAGTGCGCATGATTAATTCAGCGACAAACCCGGTGGTGATGAATTGGATCGACATGATGATGAGCAATATTCCGATATAGAATAATGGCCGGTTGGCTACCGATTGCCCGGCGATTTTTTCGAGCAGCAGCCAGGTTTCAATCAGAAATCCGCCGCCGAACATGCCAAGGCCGAGCATACCGAAAAGATGCATCGGTTTCTGACGGTATTTGACGAAAAAGAACATCAGCAGCAAATCACTCGCCACTTTCAGCGTGCGCCCGATGCCATATTTGGATTGCCCGAATTTCCTCGGATGATGGCGCACATACATCTCCGCGATTTTCGCGCCGTGAATGCTGCCCAAAATCGGGATGAACCGGTGCAATTCGCCGTAAAGATCCAGCTTTTTGGCAAGCGATGCGCGGAATATTTTTAGCGTGCAGCCATAATCATGCACTTTCACCTTGGTAACTTTGCGGATAAGAAAATTGGCGATTTTGCTCGGTATTTTGCGCAGTAACATGCCATCGCGCCGATTGAGGCGCCGCCCGGCGACGATATCGAGATTATCCTTTTGCAAGCGCTCCAGCATCATCGGAATATCTGCCGGGTCATTCTGCAAATCACCATCCAGCGTGGCGATGAACTCGCCCTTCGCCGCATCGATTCCCGCGGCCAGTGCCGAAGTCTGCCCGAAATTGCGCGAAAAAACCAGAACCCGCACATTCTCGCTGCTGCGCTTGATTATTTCATCCACAGTATGGTCGGAAGAGCCGTCATCGACGAAAATCACCTCATGGTCGATGCCGTCCAGGTTCTTAGCCAGCGACTCCATAAGCGGCCGGATATTCTCCTCTTCGTTATAAACGGGAATGACTAGCGAAAGATTTACCATGCAGGGTGTTATAAACTTGGGAAAAAAATAAATCCAGCCATAAGTTCGGTAATTTATGGCCTTCCTCCCGGTCGCGCCCCCATTGGCGCGCTTGGCGCGGGTTTACCATCGGGATTGAATCTGGCAGGCGGTTGAAACTGGCCTCGGCCTGGGCTTGGAGGTTTTGGTAAGGTGCCATGCTCCCCCGCTCCAAAATCGCCCAGATATTTTACCTGATTTTGTCCGGCAACCTCACCTTTTCCCTTTGTTTTGTCATCAAGTTTTGCCATCTCTTTTTCAACTTCGCTTAACCGGTCTTTTGCATCTTTCAGTTTTTTGTTGGTTTCCTTCAATTCATCCTGTGCCGTTTTTAAGTCTTGCTTTAATTTTTCATTTTGCCTTTCAAGTATAGCAGCTTGTTCTCGGCATTCCTTTGCGGTTTTTTCCGCTGACTTCATTTCCTCAACCAAATCCTTTTTCTGTTGTTTCAACGCCTCCTCTTTTTTTGCAAGTTCGGTTAGTTTAGCTTCTGTACGCTCTTTTTCTTTATAATATCCGAGCAAATCAGATTTAAGCGATTCGGTTTCGGCGCGAAGCGCTTTGGCTTCGTTATTGGTTTCTTTTAAGGTGGGTTTCGGCTCTCCTTTCGCATCGGTAGGCGATTTCATCTCCTTCGCCATTGCCTGCGCTTTAGTTTGCAATTCGGCTTGTTTGACCTGATTTTCCCCGATTTTAACAAGCTGGTCTTTATATTCCTTGGAATCTTTGCCGCTTTTAGCCTCGATTTCTTTTAGTTCTGCCATCAACTTTTTGTTAGCTTCCTTGAGAGCCATCCGCTGTTGTGACACTTCCTTCAATGAATCCCGCGCATCGACAACTACTTTTTCTTTTACTTCGGCCTTTCCCTCCACCTCCTTGATTTTCTTTCCGGTGCTATCGATTTTCTCATCGACTTTAGCTACCTTATCTTTAATCGCTTCTTTTTTGGCAGCCTTCTCCTGGCCGACCTTGCCAAGCTCTTTATCAACCCCAGCAATCTCGACATTTTTCTTGGCTACGGTTTTTTCCGCTTCCTCAGCTTTTTGGTTAAGTTCTTTAATCTTATTGTCATTCGCCGCGATTTGGTTGGTGAGGCTGCTAATCTTGGCTTCCAGGGCTTGAGTGACTTTCTCAAGTAAACCGATTTCATTATTGAGAGTATCTCTTTGGCTGGGTAGGGATGCGGCGGCACTGGCAGCGGCATCCTTAGCCTCTTGTGCCCGTATTTGTTCTTCTATTTGTTTTTTCAATGCTTCAAGTGCCGCCACCATTCCGGGGTTAGCACCTTCGGCGTCTTTGATGCGCCTTTCTAAATACTCCAGCTTTTCCTTTAGGCTGGCTACTTCGCTAGAAGACATGGATTTTCATCCCACAGAATTAAAGCATTGTTTTTGAACTCTAATTATATGGGCAGAAAGTTAATATTTCGTTAACAATAGCTAAAATGCCCAATATATTGATGTTAAAGCTATTTCCCTGGCAGTACAGGTGCTTGGTTCTGCGTATAAGCCCTTGTATGCATTAAATAGTTTGGACCGCTCGATGTTGTGACCCCTAAATTTCCGAGCGAAGCTCGTACCTGCTCCAACTCTTGGGCGGGACTGGCCCCGGTTACATTTCTATCTTGCACACCGGAACCATGTTCTCCAGCTTTAGCGGCAGATTGAGCCCGGGCATCCTCTCTTTGCAAGTCGGGATATCTACCCTCCGCTAGTTCTTTCACCGATTTCTTAAACAATTCGACCTGATTATATAAGTCATCACCAAACGCGAATTGCATATATTGTTCCGGCGTTTTATGCTTATCGGCATCATATCCGGGAAGGTTGGAAAGATTCGATTCCGATTTATTTTCAAAGTTAAACTTAACGAATCTATCAACCAGCATCACATCCGTTAGTAGTTCCGCTGGGTCCTCGGACTTCTCATATTTTAACGAGTTTTTATTCTCCATCTGGAAGGCATAGATATTTATCAATGTCGCCCCTGGCGTATCTTCACCGTTGGCAAGCTGGTCTATGAGTTTTGACACCGGTTTTTTCCAGGCTTCCCTTTCCGAAAAACCTAAGGAAGAATCAAGGTTATGTATTACTTCTTCATAGATTGTATTTATGCAGGTCAATATCCGGTCTTTCTCAAGCAATTCCGGCGCAATCATTATATTGCGTTTTTGCTTGGTCGAGGAGCCTAGGTTGTTCTCTTTATTCTTGCCGACACAAATATCGCATCCGACTTCATTCAGCGCCAGCAGGTGGTCATTGTCAATCAGCATGAGCCTGCTGGCAAGCTCGCCGCGCTCAAGGGCGCTTAAAAGAAACCCTGGCCCCAATCCTAAATTATCTATTTCGCCCTTAAGTTTCTCCATACCTTCGGGAGATTTAATACCGGCAACTATTCGGTCGGTTTCCTGCATCAAACTCTTAAAACCGGCATCGTCCTTATAATAAACATCTATCATGCGGTCTGTGCTTTGACCTAATAACTGAGCGCTGACAGCAACTATCGCCGCATCTTCCTTATCGCTCTCTATATTTCTAAGATAAGGCGAATAGTGCATATATTTAATCAGCCTATCGCCAGTTTTTATATCTGCATCCTTTAAGGCTTCCTGTACATCGCCCTCGCTTCGCTCCCAGTTATTCAGAATAGCAACCGGAAGCGAGCAATTCTTCACTGTCCAGCGCTCTCCCTCGCTTTTGTAAATCGAGCCGTTAGACCCGATAATTATCGGGTCTTCGCCGTAGACTTCTATATTTTTAAGCTGCTGCTGGCTAATGAATAGGTCTTTAGACATCATTATTCTCCGCTATAAATATTAGCAGAGAATAGTTAATAATTTATTAATTATCTAAAATTAATGCGGTTTCTTTTCCGCGATTTTTATCCCTTTCCTAGCCAATGCGTCAATGCCGGAATCGGTGAAGCGGAAAGCGTATTCGTCATTTTCCATATGGCGCTGGCAGGTGAAATGGCGGGGGCTTTCCAGGCCGAAAACCCGCAGTTTATTTTCGATTATTCCGGCGATTTCCTTTATTCGGGTAGTGCCGACCATGGCGGCTTTGATATCGCAGCAGGTGTCGCCATTTGAATCGGAATGGTGGGGTTCCTCCATTGCGCCCGGGTGCCAGTGCATTCCCTCCAGGTTGTTTTTGAGTTTTTCCCATTCCTTTCGGCGGCTGAAAGCGGGAGGGCGTGGACGTCCGAACATATGGCTTAGGAAATTCATTTATTCCTCAAATATTGGCCTCCCAATAATGAATTTTTGCCATTGCCGGGGCAAGATTTAAAGATTATGAATCCGGTTAAGCTTAAAAAAATTCCTCGACTATTGAATAAAAACCACAGTTTATGCCGGTGAAATTCGTTCATTTACGCGTACATAGCTCATATTCGCTCTCCGAAGGCGCGATTGCGGTGAAGGATATCGCCGAGCGGGCGGCGAAAATGCGGATGCCTGCCGTGGCTTTGACCGATAGCGGAAATCTGTTCGGCTCACTGGAATTTTCCCTGGCCGCGGTGAAGGCCGGGGTGCAACCGATAATCGGCTGTATTGTTAATGTGAGAGAAGGCTCCGATAAGCTCGGAAAGCTGGTGCTGCTGGCGCGGGATGAAGCGGGATATAGGAACCTTTTGGCGCTAATCAGCAAATCATATCTCGATGCCAAGGCGACGAACTCTCCGGAAATAACCATGGAGGATTTGGCTAATGCCAAGGATGGGCTAATAGTTCTAACCGGCGGGACGGAAGGTGTTTTGGCGGCGCCAATACTTTCGGGTAATGAGGATGCGGCGGAAAAAATCTTAACCGGTTTGCACCGGCTTTTTCCGGATAGTCTTTATATCGAACTAACCCGGCTTGGCACCAGCAGGGAACAAAAGATGGAGCCGGGATTATTGAAACTGGCTTATGCCCATAATATCCCGCTGGTTGCCACCAACGATGTTTATTTCGCTACTCCCGATATGTATGAAGCGGCCGATGTGCTGCTGTGCATCGCCGGGGGGAAATATCAGATGGATGAGGAACGGCGGCGGGTGAGCCCGGAGCAATATTTCAAAACGCCAGATGAGATGGCGGAGCTATTCAAGGATATTCCCGAGGCGATTGAGAATAGCGTGGTGATAGCGCGGCGCACGGCGGTGATGGCGATTGAGCGCCCGCCGATTCTGCCGAACTTCCCCACCAAAGAAGGCCGCAGCGAAGCCGAGGAATTAAAGGCCGCGGCGCGGGAAGGCCTGGAAGTTAGACTGACTGAAATCGGTGTCAGTGGAGAGGCGGGGAAACCTTACCGCGATAGGCTGGAATATGAGCTGGATGTTATCATCGGCATGAATTTCCCCGGCTATTTCCTGATAGTTTCCGATTTCATCCGCTGGAGCAAGGAAAACGGCATTCCGGTTGGCCCGGGGCGCGGCTCAGGGGCCGGTTCGGTGGTGGCCTGGGCATTGCTTATCACTGATCTCGATCCCTTAAGGTTTGGGCTGCTATTTGAGCGTTTCTTGAATCCCGACCGCGTTTCAATGCCGGATTTCGATATAGATTTCTGCCAGGAACAGCGCGATAAAGTGATAAACTATGTGCGCCAAAAATATGGCAATGACCGTGTGGCGCAGATTATCACTTTCGGGAAATTGCAGGCGCGGGCCGTGCTGCGCGATGTTGGGCGGGTATTGCAGATGCCTTATTCGCAAGTCGATAAAATCTGCAAAATGATACCGTTCAATCCGGTAAATCCAATCACGCTTTCCCAGGCAATAGAGTTAGACCCGGTATTGAAAGCCGAGCAGCAATCGAATGAAGAGGTGTCCAAGCTCCTTGATATCGGCCTGAAGCTTGAAGGTATGCACCGCCATGCCTCCACCCACGCCGCCGGAATCGTGATTGCCGATAGGCCGCTCACGGAAATCGTGCCGCTTTATTATGACCCGCGCTCGGATATTCCGGTGATTCAATATTCAATGAAACAGGCCGAACAGGCAGGTCTGGTAAAATTCGATTTTCTGGGCTTAAAAACCCTAACCGTCATCCAACATGCATGCAAAGCCATCGAGGCGGCGGGCACGCCGATTGACATCACCCGCATTCCTTATGACGACCCGAAAACTTTCGAGCTGCTGGCTAAAGGCGATACTGTCGGCGTGTTTCAGGTGGAAGGCTTTGGCATGCGCGATGCACTGCGCAAAATGCGGCCCGACAAAATTGAGGATATCATCGCCTTGATTTCGCTCTACCGCCCCGGCCCGATGGACAATATCCCTACTTATATCGCGCGCAAGCATGGCCTGGAAAAGCCCGATTACCTGCATCCGATGCTGGAGGAAACGCTGAAAGAAACTTTCGGCGTCATTATTTATCAAGAACAGGTGATGAAAATCGCGCAGGTGCTGGCCGGATACAGCCTCGGCGCCGCTGATTTACTGCGCCGGGCGATGGGCAAAAAGAATGTCGCGGAAATGGCGGCGCAGCGCCAGCAATTTGTAAATGGTGCGGTGGCAAACGGGGTTGACCACCAGAAGGCCGAACATATATTCGAGCTGGTGGATAAATTTGCCGGTTACGGCTTCAATAAATCCCACGCTGCCGCCTATGCGATAATTTCCTATCAGACCGCTTATTTGAAAGCCAATTTCCCGGTGGAATTCCTAACCGCCTCGATGAATCTCGATATCGGCGATACCGACAAACTCAATATTTTCCGCCAGGAAGCGGTGACGCATGGGATTAAGATATTACCGCCGGATGTGAATAGGTCGGAGGCGAGGTTTAGGATAGAGAAGGTGGTGGATGGTGGACAGTGGATGGTGAACGGTGAAGAACCGGCAATAAACCACCAATCACCAATCACCAACCACCAACCACCCACTTCCGCAATACGCTATGCCCTCGGAGCGCTAAAAGGTGTCGGAATTCCGGCGATAGAAATGATGGTGGCGGAGCGGGAGGCTAAGGGGCTTTTCAAGGATTTATTCGATTTTGCCAGGCGCTGCGATGCTAAAGTAATAAATAAACGCCAGATCGAAAGCCTTGCCAAAGCGGGCGCGTTTGATGCGCTGAACCCCAACCGCCGCCAGGTTTTTGAAGCGAGCAATATTTTAACGCGCTATAACAGCGCCATAAAAACTGAGGAAAAAAGCAACCAGGTAAATCTTTTCGGCGGCGCGGACGTGGCCGAGGAGGTGGTGCCGGTGCTGCCCATGGTGGAGGATTGGATTGAGCCGGAACGCAGCCTTTATAATTTCGAGTCGCTCGGGTTTTATCTCTCCACCCACCCGCTTGATGCTTATAAAAATGACTTGGCGAAACTTGGCACGCTGAGCGCAAGGGAATTGCATGAGCGGGAAAATGACGCGCCGGGTGCTAGGGGCAAAAAAGTGCGGATGGCGGGAGTGGTAACCAGCATTACCCACCGCGCGGCGGCGAAAAAGCGATTTACTTACCTGCAATTTTCCGACCCAAGCGGTGGCGTGGAGATTTCGGTATTTGATGATGAACTCATTTCCGCCTCGCGCGAATTGCTGGAAAGCAAGAAACCGCTGCTCATCACCGCCGATTGCCGCAAGGATGAAGGCGGCGTGCGCCTAATCGCCGAATCGATAAAATTATTGGAAGGCGCGCTGCAAAACCAGCCAATAAACTTACGCATTCATTTAAACGGCAGGCCGGAGCAATTGAAATCGGCATTGGTAAGCCAGGGTGAGGGCCGGGGACGCGTGCATTTTATAGTGGAAACCACCAGCGGCATGGAAGCCGAAATCGCCCTTGAAGGCGGCTATGCCATCACCCGGCAGGCGGTGGAAAGATTCAAAACCTTCAAGGAAGTCGCACAGCTTGCGGAATTTTAAGGAGAGTAAGGGCGCTTGGGCTGATAATATGGTTGATTGTTAAGTTTCAATTACATTAGACTTACCCTCATGAACTATTTCCTTCCGGCGTTGTTCCTAATATTGGCTTATTCCCAACCGCTTTTCGCGGCGCCGCCGGCTATTTCTCCGCCTACTTCCGGCCAGAATGTTCCTGCGCAGACTAATACCCTGCCGGTTTTCGGCAGCCGTCCGCAGCCGAGCCCGCCGCCGGGTTATTCTCAGGTTCCTGCATCGTTGAATCAGCAGCCACAGGCGGGTACCGTTCCGCAAAATAATGCTCCGGCTGGAGTTCCCGCTGCTCAGCAACCCGCTTCGACTAATTCCTTTCCTGGGCTTCCCAATGCACCATTGCCAACGAATGCCGCTATTCCAACTTCCCCGTTGCCGGTAAATACCAACGATAATCCCAATGTCTCACCTGCCGATCAGGTAAACCAGCCGAAACAGTGGGATAATACGAATACTCTAGGCAACGTCCAGATGCTGGGCGGGGATAATGTGGGTGTTAAAGGTCTCGGTAATCTGATTGGAAAAGTGCTAAATAGCAATGAGGATGCGGAAAAGGAAAGGAAAAGGAAAGAAGCGGAAAAAGCGGCGGAGAAGCAGACCCAAGAGCAGATGCGTGCTAAAATAGAATATATGGAGAAAAAGAATTACCACACCCAAACTCTTCCCGATGCCATATATAAAAAAGGTTATGATGCCAATAACAGCCATCTGCCGCGTGCTGTTTATGGAAATGATTATGACGGTGCGCTTTTCTCAACCATCGATAATAATGATATGGAGGGTTTGCGCGCCGTTATCCACCAGGGCAGAAGCCTGGAAGTGCGAGATTTAGCGGGCGATACGCCGCTCATTCATGCGGCGCTGATCGGCAATAACGATGCCGTGCGGCTGCTACTCACGCATGGCGCTGATATCGACGCGCAAGGAAAATCAGGCACTACGGCATTGCAAATAGCCGCATTCCAGGGAAATGAAACATTAACCCGGCTGCTGCTGGAAATGAATGCCAATCCTGATATAAAAAACGAATATGGAAAAACGGCAGGGCAGATTGCCGAGTCGCGCGGCAATTACGGGGTAGCTCTATTGCTGGTAGCGCGCTCCAGCGAGCTGGCTTTTTCTGAACACCAGGAAAATATAAAACGCTTCCATCGTGAAGAGGAAAATAAGAAGGAGGCGGTGGAACTTAGCATGCGCGAAAGGCTGCATCCGGCAAAACCGAACCCGCCGAAACTTATTGTGAAAGAGCCTATACATGGGAAAGTAAAGGTTCCGGAGCCTAGCGAAGAGCCGGCTAAGCCGGAAGAATCTGTGAAGGATAAAATCACTAATTTCCTGCGTCGTTTGGTTAGCCGCGAGAAGGAGCAGGAGGAAAACACTAAGGAAAAGATGGAAAAGCGCAAAGAGCGTGAGGAGCCTTTCATAGAGCCGGAAACCATTCCTAAAGCAGAGCCTCATGAGGAAGTTATATTGCAGCCGACTCCGGCAGCTCCGACTCCCGAGCCTGCACCGGCGAGTAAGGTGGCGGAACCTAATTCCGCTGCTCCGGTTGCTCTTGTGCCTGCGGCACCGGTTATTTCCGCTAAAGCTTTAGAGCGCCCTGCCAATTTCAAACGTGCTCCCATAATGCCGCCAAAATTCTTCATTCCCGATACATTATTCCCGGAAATGAAGGAAACGCCGGTTAGCGTTCCCGCAACGCCGCAAGCGCCCGCAAAATTGCCGGGCGAGGAGGAAAAACTGCCAAACGCCGCTCCGCAAGTCGATTTGCCGAAGGTGATAAATTCAATCGAAGGGCAGGAAGAAGGCAGCCCGGTCAATCAATCGGTAATTATTCGCCCGCCCGTTTCTTCCGAGCCGCAACCGGCAAAAGCCTTAGGTACATCTCCGGGCGTACCGCTTCGCGGCAATTCGAACGAAACTACGGTTTCGGCTGGGGGCAATGGCGGCGCCACGGGTGCGGTGCTGCAAAAGGGTAATGGCAATAATGTTATAATCCCTAATCAGCCCGGAATAAATAACCCTATAATGCCTTCCATTCCAGGGCTTCCCGCTCCGGGGCAATAGGGATTAGGCAACCTTTGCAAATTGTCTATTAAACAGCCGTGTATATTCGCCGTTTTTATCCAGCAGCTCCTTATGCGTGCCGGATTCGATAACTCGCCCGCCGCCTATTACGTAAATTAAATCGGCATGGACAACGGTTGATAAACGATGAGCAATCACCACCGTAGTGCGGCCTTTCATCAAGCGTTCCAAGGCAAGTTGGATTTGGTGTTCGGAAACCGGATCTAATGACGATGTCGCTTCGTCCAGCAATAATATCGGCGCGTTTTTCAGCATGGCCCTGGCGATGGTGAGGCGCTGGCGCTGGCCGCCTGAGAGGCGCATGCCATGCTGGCCGATTAATGTATCGTAACCGCTTGGTAGTTCGACAATGAAATCATGCGCGGCGGCGGCGTAGGATGCGGCGATTATTTCCTCTTCGGTTGCACCCGGCTTGCCATAAGCGATATTGGCGCGCACCGTATCATCGAATAATATGGTTTCCTGGTTTACAAAGGCGATTTGCTCGCGCAGGGATTTGATTTGCAGGTTAGCGATATCGATGCCGTCAATGGTAATCGAGCCATTATTCGCATCGTAAAACCTTAAAATCAAATTCATAATCGTCGATTTCCCCGAGCCGGATTCCCCGACCAACGCCACCCTTTTGCCGGAAGGAACATGCAGGCTGAGGTTTTTCAGCGCCTCCCTTTCATCATTATAACTAAAGCCGATATTATCGAAAATAATCTCGCCGGATTTCGGGGTGAATTTCACCGCGCCCGGGCGGTCCACCACTTTCGGCTTATCATCGACAACCGCGAAATAACGGCGTACCGAGGCCAGCCCTTCCTGGATGCTGGAATTTAGGCCTGACATGCTTTTGCTTGGCTTATAAGCCATTAATAGGGCGGTAATGAATGAGAAAAACGCGCCCGGCGTGGTGTGGCCATGCACCACCTGGCTGCCGCCATACCAAATTACCAGAGCCACCGAAAAACCGGAGAGCATTTCCATCACCGGCGGCGAGGCCGATTCGATTTTCGCGGCCTTGAAATAGAGATTGAAGATTTTATTCATGAATTCCCGCGCCTTGCCAACCTCATATTCCTCCCGGCCATAAGCCTTTACCACGCGGATGCCCTGAAATGTATCATCGAGACGGGCGGTGAAATCGCCAAGTTCTTCCTGGGTATTGTTGGCGACTTTGCGCATCCGGCGCGAAAGCCGCAGCATTGGCAATATGGCAATCGGGAAGGCGGCAAAGGCGATTAATGACAGGGTAACGCTTTGGTAAAGCATCACGCCAATTAGGAATACCATGGTGAAGGATTCCTTGATGGTATTGGTGAGAATATTGGCGATGGAGCGGCGGATTACCTGGATATCATTGGAGAAACGCGACAAAAGCTTGCCGGAAGAATGTTTCTGAAACAGCGAAACATCGGATTCCAGCAGGTGCTCGTAAAGATGCAATTGCATGTCGGTAATTACGCGCTGGCCGATATATTTCATCAGCACCGCCTGGCCGTAACTGGCAAAAGCCTTGGTAACGGCAAGGCCGACCACGGCGAGCGGAATTATAATCAGCATCCGCATATCTTTCTCGACGAAAATCCTGTCAATCACCGGCTTCATCAGCCAGGCATTGGCGGCGGTGGTGCCGGCAACCAGCACCATACAGAATACCGAAAGATAAATTTTCCGGCTATGCTGTTTTATATGCTCGTTGAATAGCCTTTTTACCAGGTAAAAAGTGCTGTCCTGTTTGTTTTTGGGATTTTTCCGGGGCATGGCCGGGGCAATTTAATGCGGCAGGCCCAAAGATGCAAGAATAATCCCCCGTCGGTCAGAGCCGCTTTGAGTCCCGATATTCCCCTGTGGCTTCGTCGCATGATGGCTCATAATAAAAAAAGCGTATATGCGCTTCCTTAAGGCGGATTGTTCCGGAAGTGGATTGTGTATATTGCATAACACGTACGTACGCTTTTTTTACTGTCAGCAGAGTAAAATTAGAGGGCCGAACAGGTTGTTACTGGGACTTGGCTAACTCTGAAGTCTAATGCCATGCTATATTTGCGTAAAACACGTACGTACGCTTTTATACTGGCAAACAAAGTTAGAGTGTTTGAAAAATTAGAGGACTGAACGGGTTGTTACGGGGACTCTGCTAATTCTGAAGTCTAATGCCCTTATGTTTGCATAAAACACGTACGTACGTTTTTGTACCGGTAAACAGGGTGAAGGTGTTTGAAAATTAGAGGGTCGAATAGGTTGTTACTGGGGACTCTGCTAATTCTGAAGTGAGGCCCTTCTATGTTTTGCGTAAAACACGTACGTACGCTTTTGCGCCGGAAAACAGAGTGAAGGTGTTTGAAAATTAGAGGACTGAACAGGTTGTTACTGGGACTTGGCTAATTCGGAAGTTTAATGCCCTGCTATGTTTGTGTAAAACACGTACGTACGCTTTTTGTACCGGAAAACAGAGTGAAGGTGTTTGAAAATTAGAGGGTCGAATAGGTTGTTACTGGGGACTCTGCTAATTCTGAAGTGAGGCCCTTCTATGTTTGCGTAAAACACGTACGTACGCTTTTGTACCGGCAAACAGGGTGAAGGCGTTTGGAAATTGCCGAGTAAATAAAGCTATTTCTAATGCCGGTTGTTCTAAAAATTTAAACATATCAAGTTCATTACAAAAATACGTACGTACGCCTTTTTGGTAAACCGAATAGGGGTTAAACCATAAAAGTGAATATAGCAGATACCAAGACCGGTTAGTTATGAAGTTCAATACCCTTCTATGTTTATATCAAAAAAGCGTACGTACGCTTTTTTGTAGGGCGGGGTATGCTTGTACAAACATGTGTATGCTTCATTGCGAACTTGTCATGCAACAACACAAATGCAGGGAACAGAGTGGTTCTCCACAAGCGACAGAAATTTTATAGATTTCGATATTTCATCATGATAAAAGCGTACGTACGCAAATCCTGGAGGTCCAATGAAAAAAGAAAAGAATTATGTCACGGCTACTGAACTTAGGGCCGATATTTATAATATCCTAATCGGCATAGCAGAAAGCGCTGAGCCGGTAGCTATCCGCCATAAGGGCAGGACATTCGTTATCCGCCCGGTGGGTAAAAAGGAAGCTTAATATGCATAATTTATATCGATTTTTTTTAAGAAGCGCGGCGAACTTTATAGCTAATATTGAACTTAAAGTTACCGGACAAGAATTTCCATTTTCACTGATTGCTTTTACGGATGGATACTTTGTGAGTGCATTCGGCAAGTTCTGGCATTCTATTTGCCTTATTGCCTAATAAAAGCGTGCGTATGTTTTATGCACAGAACTAAAATATCCGCGCTATAAAAAGCGTGCGTACTCTCTACTCATTTTGAATTTAGTTGTCATATTTCGGGTTTTACCCGTAGTAATCAAAAAATAACTGTTGTTTTCGCTGATACTTAGGGGAAGTTGCTTAAATAAAAACGTACGTACGCTTTTAACAAAACAGCATAGAATTAAGGGCTTGTCCCTATCAATATTCCGCCAGCACGCGCACCAATATGCTGATAGCCTCTTTGTGCTGCAGGCTTGGGATGGCTTGGAAATATTTCACCAGAT
>Ga0206823_1025_pt1 | contig 47601 bp, 39 predicted proteins | sample Alteio_BWOrgCont_81_FD_152868 | JGI IMG/M metagenome (GOLD analysis project Ga0206823, IMG submission 152868) | Enriched cells from forest soil in Barre Woods Harvard Forest LTER site, Petersham, Massachusetts, United States -... | ecosystem: Environmental > Terrestrial > Soil > Temperate forest >...
AATGGTTTTAAAAATTCTTCCAGATGATACACGCAAAGCTGGCTGGCTGCATCACACAATGCCTTCGCAGGTTCAGGATGGGTTTCAACGAAAATTCCGTCAACTCCAGCGGCCACACCTGCTCTGGAAAGAACTGGCAGAAACTCACGGGCCCCACCAGCGGCATCCTTGCTTGGAATGCCGTACTTGCGGATGCAATGGGTAACGTCAAAGACCACAGGATAACCCAGATCATTCAGGTGGTAAAACGCACGGGGATCCACAATCAGGTCATTGTATCCAAAGGTATATCCTCTTTCAGTCAAAATCACCTGATCATTTCCGGAATCGATGCATTTTTGAAGAGGGTGTTTCATGTTTTCCGGTGCAAGAAACTGTCCATGCTTAATATTCACCACTTTTCCTGTTTTAGCTGCAGCCACCAATAGTGTAGACTGCATGCACAAATAAGCCGGAATCTGGAGCACGTCACAAACCGAACCAGCAGCAGCAGCTTGTTCCGGATAATGAATGTCAGTCAAAACAGGAAAACCGAACTGTTCTTTGACCTTGGCCAGCAAGCGAATACCTTTTTCTAATCCTGGGCCATCATAAAAAGACAGACTGCTCCGGTTATCTTTTTGAAAAGAAGATTTATAAATAATTTTTATTTTTAATCGTTCTCCAACTTCCTTCAGTTTCTCAGCTGTCTTCATCATAATTGATTCTTCCTCAATGACGCAAGGTCCTGAAATGAGAAATAATTCCTTGCTGCCACAAATAACTTCCCCAACTCTGACTATTTTTTTCATTAACACAAATTAGATTCGTTTGTACAGATTTTGAATGAGGTCTAAGTTAATTTTTTCTTTCCAGTCTGAACCTATGGCATGATCCCACATGTGCGGAAGATTGTAAGCCACAATAGCCATATCAGTGATGTTTTTATCAGACCATTGCTTTGAAAGAGTTTCAGGTAAACGGATATTATGTTTTAGAAGCATTTGTCGGAATTCAAGAACACCTTCCGGATAATAGTCTTCAAGATGATTGAAAGCCAGGCAATTGGCATAACAATGCCGTATTCCCAGAATTTTGGACAATCCATAAGACAAAGCATGACATACACCAACCTCTGAATAAGTAAGACTTAAACCACCCATAAGGGAGGCAATCATCAATTTCTCATTATTTACTGCATTTTGACCGCAATTCTCATTCAAATAAACGTCCCTGCAAAGCGTCAGACTTTGTTCAGCATACGCTTGACTGAATGCATTCTTGAGCTTCCCATTTTCAGATTCAATACAATGAATATAAGTATCCATCCCGGTATAAAACCATAAATCCAAAGGCACCGATTCAATGAGGTCAGGATCCAGAATCACTTGATTGAAAACAGTCCAGTCGCATTTCAATCCCAGTTTTTTTTTCGGGGCCGGTCAGAACAGCCGTCATGGAACATTCAGCTCCTGTACCTGAAAGGGTAGGAACTCCCAAATGGTAAATTCCCGGTTTTTTAATCAGATTAAGTCCTTGGTAAAGCGTTGACGGACCCTCATTGGTAAACATCAGAGAAGCTGCTTTGGCAATATCCATGATGCTTCCGCCCCCGATTCCAATTACACCTGAAGGAAGACCATTTTCTTTCAATACATTGTCCCTGATCAAATCAATTTGATCCGTTGTGGGTTCATGAACATCCACATCGATAAACAAAACCACATCCCCCTTCAAAACAGGCAATCGCTTCTCCAGAGATTTACCTTTAAAAAAATGATCAACGATAAAAAGAAAAAAACCATTGTTGTGAGAACGTTTCTCAGATAGTATAGCATCCAGATCACCGAAGCTTCCCCTGCCAAATACAACCTTATCTATATTTTTAAAATTCTTATGCAATTTAGGCTGTTATCGTTTTGAACACTTTTTCCACGCAAGATGAAATCTTATCGCTAAGCTCTCTCATTTCCTTATCATTCCAGGTACACCGGATCCCGAATGAGATCAACTTGCCAATCACTTCCTGAGATTTAGGAAGTTCAATTTTACTGTAATCTACCCCGGCAGGCACAATCTGAGCCGTTAATTTAGAAACTGTTCTCATTTCTTTCAAGTGATCCCATTGATTGATAAAATGGTACATGTTTAAAAACCAATAATTAAATCCACCTACTCCTGCCTTATTTAACTCATCCACGACCCGACCAGCAGAAGAAGTATCAGGAAGAAAAATATTCAAAAAAGTAGCTGAATCACCAGATGGGTCAGGTAAATGACTAAAGCCTATGCCTTGTATTTTGGATAATTCTTGGGTCAGAAAATTCTTATTATACCTGTTTTTTTTAATAATAAAAGGCACTTTACGTGTTTGAGCTAGTCCAACTGCAGCATTCAGTTCAGAAATCCTGTAATTAAATCCCAATACTGGATGGGGCTCCATACCACGGTTAGCACCGGTATGAGAGTGCCCGTGATCGGAGTATGCGGATGCCATCGTATAAACATTTTCATCGTCGGTAACCAGAACACCACCTTCTCCGGCAGTTGCAATTTTAAAGAAATCAAAGGAATAGCTGCCGGCTTTACCGAATAAGCCAACCTGCTTCCCTTTATAGGAAGCAGCAAAGGCTTGACCGGCATCTTCTACCAGAACCAGGTTATTTTTTTCACATACTTCGATGATTGAATTCATCTCCGCCATTCCCCCGCACATGTGCACGAGGCATACGGCTTTGGTTCGTATACTCAAGGATTTTCTGATCCCTGCAGCACTCAAACAAAGGGTTTCGTCAATTTCAGCAAAAACGGGTATCGCACCAATAAAAAGTACAGCCTCAATTGAAGCGATAAAGGTAAAAGGAGGGACAATGACCTCATCACCAGCTCCAATACCACAAGAAGCAAGGGCAGTTGCAATGGCAGCAGACCCACTTGAAACTGCGTGGGCAAATTTTGCACCCGTTATTTTCTTTACCTCTTCTTCAAATTCCCGTGCTTTCCAATGGTTGTTGCGCAGATTTTCATGGTTGTAACGCATCAGAATACCTGTCTGCATCACGTCATTTACTTCTTTCCGTTCTTCCTCTCCAAAAAGTTCAGTTCCTGGCATGGTATATCAAATTATTGAACAAATATAGGAATATAGTGTCAGTTTGGCATATCTTTGTCAATGGCATGAGTATTGACCTTTTAGGTTTGAATATATAATTAATAACCAAGTTTCTATGAACAGAGGATTTGAATTTGCAGGGCTTGACTTTACGCAGGTAATCGATGATGAAACTGAATTTATACCATTATTGACCTCTGAAGACGAGGACGTAATGAATGCAGAAAAGGTACCTGATACACTCGCTATATTACCCCTCCGAAATACTGTATTATTCCCCGGAGTGGTTATACCAATAACAGTCAGCAGGGATAAGTCAATTAAATTAATCAAGGAAGCATTTAAAGGGGGCAGAATAATAGGTGTTGTAGCTCAAAAAAATGACAAAGTGGAGGAACCAACTTTGGAAGAACTTAATAAAATTGGTACCGTTGCACAGATACTCAGGATGTTTCAGATGCCTGATGGAAATACCACGGCCATTATACGGGGAAAAAAAAGGTTTGAGATAAAAGAATTGCTGGAAACGGAACCTTATTTAAAAGCCACCGTAATTTCCTTCGAAGAAGTTAAACCGGCCAAGGGCGATAAAGAGTTTGAAGCGCTGGTTTCTTCAGCCAAAGACTTATCCCTGCAAGTAATCAAACTAAGTCCTCATATACCTTCCGAAGCAGGCTTTGCTATCCGCAATATTGAAAGCCCGTCTTTTCTGGTAAACTTCATCTCCTCCAACATGAATGCTTCCGTTGCTGACAAGCAGAAAATGCTTGAATTAGCCGATCTGAAGCAAAGAGTAGCATTTCTTCTTGAATTACTCACAAAGGAGCAGCAAATGCTGGAGCTGAAAAACCAGATTCAAACAAAAGTCAAGAGTGATATAGACAGGCAGCAGCGTGAGTATTTTCTGCAGCAGCAGATGAAAACCATTCAGGAAGAACTGGGAGAAAGCGGCAATGAACAGGAGATTAATGAAATGCACAAACGTGCAAAGGAAAAGAAATGGAACAAACAGGTTGGTCAGACCTTTCAGAAGGAAATCACCAAACTCGAACGAATGAATCCAAATGCAGCAGAATATTCTGTGCAGATGAATTACCTGGAATTATTGCTTGACTTACCCTGGGGAATTTATAGCAAAGACAAATTTGACCTTAAAAAAGCTTCAAAAATACTTGACCGTGACCATTACGGACTTGAAAAAGTGAAAGAAAGAATTCTTGAGCATCTGGCCGTTTTGAAGCTGAAGGGAGATATGAAAGCGCCGATTATTTGCCTTTACGGACCTCCCGGAGTAGGGAAAACCTCCCTTGGAAAATCTGTGGCAGAAGCCCTTGGACGGAAATACGTACGCATGTCTCTTGGTGGGTTGAAAGACGAATCGGAAATACGGGGTCATCGGAAAACATACATTGGCGCAATGCCCGGTAGGATTTTACAAAACATAAAAAAATCAGGTACCTCCAATCCGGTGTTTATTCTGGACGAAGTGGACAAAGTAGGAAATGATTTTCATGGAGATCCATCTTCCGCTTTGTTGGAAGTGTTGGACCCCGAGCAAAACAGTGCTTTTTATGACAATTACATAGAACTTGATTACGATTTATCCAAAGTGATGTTCATCGCTACTGCAAATTCCCTCAGCAGCATTCAACCTGCATTACGAGACCGAATGGAAATTATTGAGGTTAGCGGATATACGGTAGAGGAAAAAATTGAAATCGCAAAAAAACATTTGCTTCCAAAACAATTAAGGGAACATGGAGTCAAAGAAAGTCAGTTGTTTCTCAAAGAAAAAGTAATTGAAAATATCATCGAAAATTACACCAGGGAATCAGGTGTCCGCGGCCTTGAAAAACAAATTGCCAAAATAGTTCGCTATGCCGCGAAAAGCATAGCAATGAAAGAAAAGTACAAAGAATCCCCTCAGGAAATGGACCTCGTTAAAATTTTGGGACCAGCGCATGAAAAAGACAAATACCAGGGCAATGACGTAGCGGGAGTTGTGACCGGCCTCGCCTGGACACCAGTGGGAGGTGATATTTTATTCATTGAAACCAGCCTGAGCAGAGGAAATGGAAAACTAACGCTCACAGGAAATTTGGGTGAAGTGATGAAAGAAAGTGCCGCCATTGCACTTGAATACTTGAAGTCCCACGCGGGTATTTTGAAACTCGATCCTCAGCTTTTTGAAAAGTGGAATGTTCACATCCACGTGCCCGAAGGCGCAACCCCAAAAGATGGTCCAAGTGCCGGTATAGCAATGCTGACAGCACTCGCCAGTGCGTTCACTCAACGTAAAGTGAAAAAGGAAATTGCCATGACCGGAGAAATCACTCTTCGCGGAAGAGTATTGGCAGTTGGTGGAATCAAAGAAAAAATCCTTGCGGCCAAGCGAGCTGGGATCAAGGAAATCATCCTCTGCAAAGAAAACCAAAAAGACATTGAAGAAATAAAGTCATCCTATCTCACCGGACTGAAATTTCATTATGTTGAAAAAATGATCGATGTGGTAAAAATAGCCCTGCTCAATGAAATGGTAAAAGATGCCGTTAATCTGAAAGTGGTCAGGCAAAAAACACGGTAATTCTCCCTAATGCCGCTTCGCGGCGCTCACTGGTAACTCACTTATGCTGATGCCCTGGTTTTGGGAAAAAACTGTAACCCAATAATTTCAGAATAAAATAAAACAAGGACAGTACAATAAAAATATAAGGGGACAATCCGAATAAGAGAAGAGTCCAACCGGTCTTCTTATTATATTCCGTCAGTAAATCACTTTGATTTTCAAAATCATTCGTTAAAGCAGTAAGCAAGTCTTGCTGCAAATTCTGGTAGGTGTCCAGAATAGGCCTTAACTGATGAAGCCTGAAATCAAACAATACGTCCGTTTTCGTTTCTTTATTGCTAATCAGTGTTAGGTACTCATTATATTTGTTTTTATACTCCTGATTCGCATTCAAAATTTTTTGAACTAAATCCTGTTCATCTTTATTTGCATCAGCAAATGAAATTTTTAAAGAATTGATATCCGCTTCATTCTTCTGAATCGCGGTTAATAATTTTTGTCTTTGATTTCTTAGCTCATTCGAATCTTTGGAAACGGTCAGGTTAAAAAGCGTACGTTGAATCGTTGAACTTTGTATCAGAATAGAATGTGTGGCGTGGATAGCAATGTTTTTAGAGCTTATAATTTCACTGTATTGACGATCAATTGTTCTGGAATGAAAAAATTGAAGAACCTGTGAAATAAACACAATCAAAGCAAAAACTATAAAAAAGGTAGAAATAATTCTATCTTTTTTATCAAAAGTCAGGTCGTCGTTTTTGGAGAACTGCGTCAAAATTTTCTATCAATCGCTGGTAAGGTACAAAAAAAGATCTTTTTAAGATGCAATATTCAAAACAATTATTCGTTCATTTGTATCAATGCATTTTAATAAATTACTTTTCTATTTTCTTTTTTTAATTGCCACTACTGCCTTTTCACAAATTGGAGGAAACAGTGTCTATGAATTTATGGACTTACCTTTCTCTGCCCGTGAAGCAGCAGCCGGTGGTAATCTCATAACAGTAAAGGATGATGATATTGATTTAACAATTAATAATCCTTCTTTGATTACACCTGGGATGGACAACCATTTTGCCATTAACTATGTTGATTATATTGCTGATGTTAACTACGGTTATGCAGCATACAGCAAGACCTACTCCGGTATCGGTAGCTTCGTCACCGGAATTCAATATGTCAATTACGGAAAATTCACGGAGTCGGACCCTACCGGACTGATTACCGGAAGTTTTACGGCAGCGGATTATTCATTTAACATTGGATACGGACGTCAGCTTGATTCTGTTTTTTCAGTAGGAGCAACTTTGCGAACAATCTATTCTCATTTGGATCAATTCACCTCTTTGGGTTCTTCTATGGATTTTGCTGCTACTTACTCAAACCCAAAGAATTTCTTTACTGCTACAGCTGTCATTAAAGGGATAGGCTATCAATGGATAACTTATACCACAGGGGACCAGGAGCCATTGCCTTTTGAGGCCCAGCTTGGCATATCAAAAAGATTAAAGAAAGCACCCTTCCGATTTTCTTTGGTATACCGGCATTTGGAAGTCTGGGACCTTACCTATATCGATCCAGCCAATCCTCCCCAAACGGTAGATCCCTTGACAGGTGAGCCAATTCCTCAAAACCATTTTGCTACTTTTGCAGACAAGTTAGGCAGGCACCTGATCGGAAGCGCTGAAATCCTTTTGGGAAAAAATGTTGCCATTCGGATTGGTTACAATTATGAAAGAAGGCAAGAGCTAAAAATAACAGATCAGGGTACGCTTGCTGGTTTCTCGTTTGGACTTGGGTTTAAAATTTCCAAGTTCAATATTAATTATGGTTATGCCCAATATAGTCCGGCAGGGGCCTCGAATACTTTTTCAATTACCACCAATCTTTCCGAATTTTACAGATAGCAATAATTTATTACTTTCGTGCCGTGTCAAAAATAATTGTGGCTATTGACGGGTATTCTTCCTGCGGCAAAAGTACACTTGCCAGAGCACTGGCAGCTCACATGGGATATGTTTACGTAGATTCTGGTGCCATGTACCGCGCAATAACATTGTTTTGTATGCGTGTAAAAATCATTTCTGCTGAAGGTAAATTCGAACAGAATAAAGTAACAAATGCATTAAAAAAAATAAATCTTTCATTCAAGTTCAATTCCACAGCGAAAGCTTCAGATACCTATTTAAATGGTGAAAACATAGAAAAAAACATCCGGCAAATGGACGTTTCCTCCAATGTCAGCAGAATCAGCATGGTAAAAGAAGTACGCCACCATGTGGTTGACATTCAAAGAGAAATGGGCAAAGACAAAGGCATCGTAATGGACGGAAGGGACATAGGGACCAATGTTTTTCCAAATGCAGAATTGAAAGTTTTTATGACAGCGGATATTGACATCAGGGTACAGAGAAGATTTGATGAACTTACCTCCAAAGGTGAACATGTGACAATTGAAGAAGTGAAAGCGAACCTGATGGAACGTGACTACGATGATACGCACCGCAAAGAAAGTCCCCTCACCAAGGCCAAGGATGCCATTATCCTGGATAACTCAGACCTGAATAAAGAACAACAGCTTGAGTTTGTTGAAAAACTTATTAAGGATATGTTGCTTTTAAGAGAGACCTGAGGAAATGACTACCATTCAATGTTCATACGCCCCAATATCATATTCCCCCATGCTTAACCTGTTCATGTTTTTAATATCAATGGGGTACATGTTGACAATAGAGGAATCGGCTGTTCCTGCAGCTGGACCTTTGGCAAGAATGGTGTAAACGTCAGTGTTCGGGTTGGAAAATGAAGAAAAAGGATTCTGGTTAAGGACTACTTTGATATTATGGGAAGAAAAACTTCTAGATGAAGAGTAACTACCCTGAACTTTCAATAGACAGTGATCAAATTTGTAATGGAAGTAATTGGCGATGATCGCTGAATCTAATCCAATTTCGCTGTCTTGGGAATTCCCGTAAATAATGCAATTTCCAAAATAAGCGCTTAAAGGCCTTACTATCTGAGGTCCACCAGAAGCAGGTTCGTAATTATTATTAATAAGTACTGCTGGTGAAGTTCGCTGATTTGTGCCTGCCCAGTAATCAGCGAAAGTACATTGGTTAAATTGATAAGTGCCCCCATAAATAAATGCCCCGCAGTATTGCTGGCAATTGGCAAAAACACAATTATCAGCATTTATGATAGAGCCAAGTCCATAAATGGCTGCACCGGTCATGTTTTCAATCAGGCAGTGGCTCATCGCCAAGGTAGGAATTCTATCCACATTGGTATCTGCTTCCACACCAATAATTCCGTTTTTAATAACAGCCCAATCCATCGTATTATCCTTGCTTCCGGGGGAAAGCCAGATTTTGCCCCATTGGCCTGCATTGTATTGATACGAACTCAGCAGGTTGTCACCCTGGAAAACTACTGGCTCAGCCGCACTGCCCTGTATGTTTAAAGTACCATCATTATAAACCCAAAGCACAGAATTGATGTGCATATATACCTTGACTCCGGGAAGAATCGTCAAGGTACAACCTGAATCTACAACCGCATAGTCGTAAATTACATAAGGTTTATTATCCGTAAGACCCCAGGTAGTATTGCAGGGAATGATGGAGTAGTAAAGACCTGTGCCATCAGAAAGCGGAATAAAACTTCCAGGTTTAGGCTTAATGTAATGAGCATCCTGTCCCCAGGCTTCCAGCATTACCTTTTGCTGGTTTCCGTTGGTCTCAAATAAAATGGAATCCCGGATGATAAGTGGACTGTTTTGATCATTGGGATTTACCGTCACGGCAACAAACACAAACAAGCTATCTTTTCCATGAATCGTCGTACTTCCGAAAACTTTCCCGGCAACACCGTCCACATTCAGCCTGAATGGGGAATTGTTACCTCCGCCAAGTCGTATCGAAGAAACGGTAACTGCGTTACTGTTGTTATTGTATACCTGGAAGTATTGGGTAACAGAACCAATCGTGGTAAATGCAGTGTCAAAGGAGAGTGCATTGGATGAAAATCCTAATTTCGCTGAAGAAGAAGTAGTAATCACGTCCTTTCTGCATGAAAGGACAGGAAATAAAAAAAATACTGCAAGTGCTGTTTGTTGAAATTTCTTCAATCTGACAAATATAAGCAATCACCGTTTATACGCAGAAAAAGGAGTTTTATTGCAAAACCAGGTAAAATTCTGAATTGTCCGGTAATACAGGATTGACTAAATTAGGGAGTCAAATGGAAAGTCAATGAAGCTGAAGTCTGGAGATAAAGTAAGATTTTTGAATGAAAAGGGGGAAGGGATCATTATCCGGATTCTTAGTATATCAACTGTCCTGGTTCGTATTGAACAGGGTTTCGATATTCCTGTAGCTGCTGATCAATTGGTGGTGGTGCCATCGGTGCAGGATATTTTGGATCCCGCTAAAACGGAAGAGATTAAAAATAAGGATGACAGCGGAACGGTGGAAAACAAAATGGAAGATTATTTTCTCCACATCGATGCTGAAAAGCTGGCGAATGCGATGAAAGAAAAAAAAACATCCTCTGTAACAAGACCGAAACGGTCCGCTACTCTGATCGATCCTGAAATTGAAATCGATCTGCACATTCATGAGCTGATCGAATCCCACAAAGGGATGAGCAATGCACAGATCCTGGAAGTTCAGCTGAAGCATTTTCGCTACGAACTGGAAAAAGCGATCAGCAATAACGCCAGGAAAATTACATTTATACATGGAGTAGGGGTGGGGAGATTGAAACAGGAAATACACCAGATCCTGAAGACATATGAAAGGATCCGTTTCCAGGATGCTTCCTATGCACGCTATGGCTTTGGTGCAACAGAGGTTATTCTGAAGTAATTTCCTTAACTTTGCTGGACAGATTGTTCTATCGATCTGACAGCAATGTCAGGTAGGAAAGTCCGGGCAACACAGAGCATCCTGCCTTGCGAACAGTGAGGGCACCTGCGAAGAAATTTACAGGTAACAGAAAGTGCCGCAGAAAAAAAACCACCTCTGCAAAGGGGAAAGGGTGAAAACGTGAGGTAAGAGCTCACGGAAGAATATGGCAACATATCTTCAGGAAAACCTCGGGAGTTGTAAAGCCAAATAGGTTCCGGGATTGAAGCGGCTCGCTTCAATCCGCGAAAGCGGATACCGGGATGGGTCGGCTGCAAGAACCAGTCAGCAATGCCTGGTCCAGATAAATGATAGAAGCCCGCTACAGTGGGTACAGAACCCGGCTTACAGGTCTGTTAAAATGCCACCGTGAGGTGGCATTTTTTACGCTTTTTATTTAAATGGGAAAATAAGTTTAAAGCCTATATTTCGTCCCATATTATAAATGCCTTCACTTGTCTTTGTTACAACAGCTGGGGTATGGCCATAATTATTCTGTCCTGCATAATCACCATTGTATGCCCATAGGTATTGTTCACGGCTTGTATGGTCAAAATAGGCAAGATTGGTCAGGTTCGTAATATTAACAATGAAAGAGCATAGAACTTTTCCGGTTTTAGGATTAACAAAATCAGTTCCCACACCAGCATTATATAATGTATAACCCACAGAGGGCAGTTCATTCCATAGCGCGCTGTATATATTGTTCTGCTCCCAGTATTTTGCAAGCCCAACTTTGATGTACGTTCTTTTTAGAATGGAATGCGGATTGTTATGCAATTTAAATTTTATATCTGACGTCAAACGGGGAGAAGGAGTAAATGGCAGGTGATTGGTTGTATCCGTTGCATTGGGTAAATAAGAATAGGTATAAGTAAAGCCATTGTCGATTTCAATCCATTTGGTATCAGAAGGATGTATATTAAAAAATGCAGAAATCCCCTCCACCAGGGCGGTATTAGCAGAACCGAATTTGTAAACCGGTACACCATAATGAAGGGAATCACCTCCTGATTTGCTGGAAATTCGGTCAGCAAATATAAAATTGTTGATAAGGTTGTAAAAGGCATCTACTTCAAAACTAATCTCTTTACCATTTATTCCATATGCAAGATCTGCTTCATATCCTTGCTCAGCCTTAAGATTGGGATTTCCCTGTTTGTATTCATTGGCAGGATCCGTTTCATTACTTTCCAATTCGAGTATAGAAGGAGCCCGGTAGCTATTTGCCAGATTTAATTTTACATAGTTATTGCCCGGCAGCTGATAGGTCGCACCTATGCTTAGAGAAACTCCACTGAAGTTCCGGTTAAAGGGGAGGAATTGCGCAAGGGCTCCAGGTGTTCCGGCAGAGACTTCCTGCTGGCTTGAAGAATTAGGATCGGATAGGTACATGGATTGTGCATTCATCGTTCTGAAATCATATCGTGCTCCTCCGCTCAAAGTTAGATTTTTATAATCTTTTTGTAAAATGGCATAACCACCAATATCAAAATCATTGTAGAAGGGTATCTCAAATAAGCCCATGTAGGGGGAGGAGGGTTCAGGGAAATCAGTATTCCATTCATACATACCATTTACCCCCGAAGTAAGTTTCAGTCCGGAACTATCCCCGGCTATCTGGTATCTGAACGAATAGGGGATGTCATGTACTGTCAAACCTTCTTCTGTAACATTGCCAGTGTCAATTTCCTGGCGTTTGCTCTGAGTATAACCTATGTCTGCTAAAAATGAACCCTTGCCTGCATTAAAACTGTTTTGCCACCATACAGCCTGGTGATCTAAAATCTGGTAAGCAGATGCTATCTCGGGATTGTAAGACAAATAATTGGCCCTGGTTGGGAATATTTGTCCGCTCAGGGGAACGTCAAAAGCAAATTTTCCGCTTGCGCTGTCCCTGTTACCATCGGGGATTCCAATGGCACGGTGAAGGCTACTGATTGACAAACGACTAAATCCCCATTTTTTATTAACCCCCATTGTAAACCGTAGGTTCTGCTGATTGAAAGCGGAGCCCCAAACATATCCATCCTTTGGATCCTGGTAACAATGAGTTTCTTCCTGGCTAATTCTTAAATCCCAAACAAAACCATTTTTGTTTCCACCAATATCCAGTGAATTTCCAATAAGTCCGTTATTGGTCTGATATTCTGTAGAGAAACTGCTTCTTATGGTTCCGTCTTCCGGAAGTGGTTGCGATTTAAAGCTTACAACACCGGCGACTGCATAATTGCCGTATTGAAGGGAGGCAGGTCCTCTGATAATTTCAGCATCGTAAACTGCATAGGGATCAATCAGAATACCATGTTCATCTCCCCATTGAAAATCTTCCTGCCTCTCTCCGTCAAAAAGTGTTAAAACCCGGTTATAACCGAGCCCGTTTATTTCGGGCTTGGATACACCCGGACCGGTTGTAATAGCAGTTACCCCTGGTTGGGTAGCAATTGCATCAACCACATTGGTGGAGGCTTGCTGAGTAAACATGTCATGTGAAACGATGGTCACAGGAACCGGTGAGCGCAGGGTATTGGTTATATTTCCCAAGGCTGTTATGACTACTTCTTTATTGGAGGAAGTTGAAATGCTTAAAGCGAAATTTGCAGAAGTTGCTCCATTGAGTAAAACCTGTTTGACAATTGTGGCGTAACTTAATAGTCTGACTTCAACTGTATAATAGCCTTTTGGTAAATTAGGAATGTGGTAATTGCCGATCGAATCACTTGTTCCGCCCATTTTAAGCTGGGGAAAAAAAACGGCAGCGCCTGGTATTGTTTCTCCTGTTAACGCATCCGTTATTTTTCCATTTAAAGAATTTTGTCCGTAAGCAAAAAATGAAACAATGAGCGAGAGGATGAGAGCTGTTTTGTATTTTTTCATATCAATGAAATATCGGCTGATTTTAACTGGTAGATAAAATGACCGCGAACCACTGCGAGTAGTTCATGTAAAGAAAAAAATTAAATCGCCGGAGGGCCTCTGGGAGCGTATTTATTGCTTGAGGCAATAGGGTAGAAACAGGAATTGAATTTTGTGTATTTGTCAGTAAATACGATCGCCGAAGGCACTATTAGTTGTTCCGGTAATGAACCTGTAAAAGAAAGACCATATTCACATAAGGGACAACTGTGTTCCTTTTGATGGAAGTGCTTAAGGCTCCAGCCTAAGCAGACTTCATCGTTTCTGTGTAAAACATCATGAATTCCGATCTCCACTGAGGGAAAAAGGAACAAAAACAAAATAAACAATGAAAAAAAACGTTGAATTCTGCCTTTCATCGGCGTAAAAGTAGGGTAAATTTTTAAAATCAGGGAAATTAATATTATGCCTTCGTGGAAGTCCTTAAATTGCTGCATGCGTTTGAAATGCTTACTTTTTCTTTTGATTTGCATGTTCACAGAAATTTATGCCCAAATGGAATTAAAGCAACCGGATGCTCTTGACTGGGCGAGGCAGATTTTCAGATTGAAGGCTCCGGCTAACGACACAATTAAATACGTTCCGGAGGAAATTTATTTTTCTACCCTTGGGGGTCCAGGGTATTCCATTCTTTCGGGATTAAATGCTGTTATTACCGGTAATTTTGCTTTTTATGCAGGTAAATCAGCTGATGCAAATATTTCAGCAATTCAGGCCAATATTCAATATTCCCAAAATAATCAATTTACCCCTTTCATTATTTCCAATGTGTGGACGAAGGATAACAAGTACAATATTCTGGGGGATTACCGGTATTTCAATTATTCAACCTATACGTATGGGCTTGGAGGAAATACTCCGACAGCGAACCCCGATTTTTTTTATTATGATTTTTTCAGGGTTTACCAAATGCTTTTAAAACGACTTGCACGAGATCTTTTGATCGGACCTGGATATAATCTAGATTACCATTGGAATGTTAGAGATGCGAATGCTATACCTCGAACAGATAACGATTATTACCAGTACGGTGCAGCGAGTACTACAACCTCCTCCGGAGTTTCATTAAATTTATTATACGATACCAGGAGAAATCAGATTAATCCAATTGGAGGTGCTAGTTATGTTAATTTTATTTTTCGGGAAAATTTTCAGTTCCTCGGATCCGATCAGAACTGGAGCTCTGTTTTTCTGGATGTTCGTAAATACATTGAATTTCCGAAGGGTGCTAACGACTTATGCGGAGCATTAGGTGCAATTACCCCGGCTATGAGCTACTCCAACAAGTTTAAGATATCCTTCAGTATATCATCATCGCTGGGTCTTTTTGCATTTGGGTTTGCAATATTTCCTTTTTCATCGATCAGAATATATCTGGGAATGCTGGTGATCTGGAAGTATTTTGCCACAGGCGATGACCAACCGCCAGGTGACAGCGCGTTTATTCCTTCAATTTGCAATTCTTTAATTGCCCTTTTCCAGACTTCGTCGGTGTTGTCAATTGAAATGTAAAGGAACACTACTTTCCTTTTTTGAGCCTCATTGAGTCTGCTATGCAGGATTGTACTGTATGGCATTTGTTGCCTGCAGGGTCCGCACCAGCTTGCCCAAAAATCGATGTATACGATTTTCCCCTTAAAAGAGCTCAGCATTACCGGTTTACCATTCAGGTCTGTTAATCCAAGATCGGGAATCGAGCTTTCCGATTTTTTTTGAGATACTCTTTGCGGTTTGGATTTCATCCACCTGCCTAATTTCTCATTTACAATTTCAGAATATTCTCCCGATTTGTCTTCTTTTTTCAAAGCAGAATATATTCTTTTGACTGTTTCGGGATTTATTTTCTCATCCATTGTTATCAATAAATCACTTACGTAGAATGAGAATGGTTCTGAGCGAAGGCTGTCTATGGCTATGGAATATTTTTTTTCGGCTGAAACGGTTAAATCGGTGTATTTATTAAATCCATTTAATTTGGATGCAAAATAGCTCACATAATTAGATAGGAAATTTCTGTATGACCGACTTATTATGGCCTCCGTGTCACAGACCTTGGTTTTTTTTAGGGCGCTAAGCATGGGATCGGGCAGGGGAGTAACCGTGTGTATTCCTGTATTTTTATCAGCGTTTACAAGGGGATAGGCCAATAAAAAATTCAAATAGTTGTAATTTATCTGGGTTTCAATAAACTGCTTAAATTTATCAGAAAGAGTGTTTTTTTCCGGATTGTTTAAATAAAAGTCCTTTTGTTTTTTTTTATTGTTGTAAATGAAGATTTCAAATTCATCAACTCCGGAAATTTTAATTTTTTCACCCAGGATGTTTTTGTTAAAGTCATTGCTGAAAAGGTTGTCAAATTTTAACAAAAACTGGTTGTTGGCAGCAGCCCTGCCAGAAAAAACAATGCTTTCATTTAATTGCCCTGCCCTAAAAATCAAACCAAGATCGTCACCTGGTTCAAGATACAGTGTGATGGCCTGCCCTTTATACGTGAAGGTAAAAAGCCTGTTGCGATCAAGGTTAATTTCGACATTAAAATGGTTTTCTTTTGTTGTAATACGGAAATGAGTAATTTTTTGAGATAAATAAGTTCTGTCCATCGCAATGTCAATGGTATCGTTCGTTCCGTTTTCAATGTTTCCTGAAAGAAAAGCTTTTTCTTCCGTTTTAGCTAAGAGAGGTGTCAGGCAGAGAATGCATAACAGGCAGGATACGTTTTGTATTTGCAGAACTAAACCGATGCAAGTGGCAATGACGTTCTTAATCATCTGTTTTTCCGAAATGTAGTGAAAATGGATAGATTGGCAATACCAGACCCTTTGGCGTTTTTTTTCATACCTTTGCGCCTTACTAATTCATTTATAATGAATCGATTTGAAGCGCTGGGAATAAGTGGAGATGTTATAAAGGCAATAACTGAACTTGGTTTTGAAAATCCAACTCCTATCCAGGAACAAGCCATTCCTGTTATTTTAAAACAAAACAAAGACCTTGTTGCCCTTGCTCAGACAGGAACAGGTAAAACTGCGGCCTTTGGTTTACCCTTGACTCAGTTAGTGGATTTTAAGAAACGCACGGTTCAGGCGCTCATCCTTTGCCCTACCAGAGAATTGTGCTTACAGATTACAAAAGACATTAAGTCTTATACTAAATACATTCAAAGTGCAAATATTACAGCCATATACGGAGGTGCGAGCATTGACGGGCAGGCAAGGGACATTCGCAAAGGTTCCCAGGTTGTGGTAGCCACCCCGGGAAGAATGGTTGATATGATTGACAGAAGACTGGTGGACATTAAACAGGTTCAGTGGGTGGTGCTGGATGAAGCGGACGAAATGCTGAATATGGGATTTCAGGAAGATTTGAATAGTATTTTATCTCATACACCAAATGAAAAAAATGTTTGGCTTTTTTCCGCGACAATGCCTTCTGAGGTTTCCCGTATTGCAAAAAAATACATGGAAAATCCGCATGAAATTACGGTGGGGAACCGAAACCAGGCTGCCGCCAATATTGAACATGTTTATTATGTCGTTCATGCACGGGACCGTTATAATACATTAAAACGTGTCCTTGATTTTAATCCGAATGTTTATGGCATCGTATTTTGCCGGACCAGGGCCGAAACACAGGAGGTCTCCGACTCTCTGATCAGGGATGGTTACAGTGCGGATGCTTTGCACGGCGATTTATCGCAGGCTCAGCGTGATTTTGTGATGAAGCGCTTTCGTGCCAGAACGATTCAGATGCTGGTTGCTACGGATGTTGCTGCCCGCGGGATTGATGTAGATGATATAACCCACGTTATCAATTATAATTTGCCGGATGAAATTGAAAGTTATACCCACCGTAGTGGAAGGACTGCCAGGGCCGGCAAATCCGGGCAGTCAATTGTGATCCTCAACATGAAAGAATTCAGCAAGATTAGAATGCTTGAGCGCATGATCGGAAAAAAGTTTACCGAGAGTAAGGTTCCTACTGGTTTTGATGTATGTGAAAAGCAATTATTTCATTTGGTCAGGAAAATTCATGATACAGAGGTCAATGAAAAAGGCATAGAACAGTATCTTCCTAAAATCATGGAGGAATTGAAAGACATGAGCAAAGAAGATCTTATTAAAAGATTCATATCTGATGAATTCAGCCGCTTTCTTAATTATTATAAGAATGCTCCTGATCTGAATGTCGGCCATGAAATGAAAAAGGAACGTAATGTGACCACCAGACGGATGTTTGTTAATCTGGGTCAGCTGGATGGTTTGGATAATAATCAGTTGAAGGAATTTATCAATACCTATAGCCAGATTTCACCTGGACCAATAGTGGCAGCGGATGTGAGGCATACCTATTCATTTGTTGAAGTTGAATCCAGTTTATATGACCGTCTTGTTGTTGCAATGGCAGGAGCTGAGCACAATGGGCGACCGGTTAAAATGGAGCTTTCCGCCAGGGCAAGCCGGGAATCATCCGGGAGCGGAAGCAGCTATGGCAGTGGAAGTTTCAAACGCAGTGGAGGAGAACGGGGAGGCGGTGAAAGGAGCAGCGGTAGAGGCTGGTCATCTGGAGGGAGTGATTCAGGTGATGGCAAGAGCCGTTATGGGTCAGGATCCCGCTCTTATAAAGGAGGAAGTGGAGGGGGAAGGAGCTCTTCGAGATCTTACCGGGATAAGAAATAAACCCCGATCTGCATTATTCAACTGCTATTTTTGATATACCAATCATCTGCTGGCCTGAATAATATTGGATGAAGTAAATACCAGGATTCAGATTGTTTTTGTTTATTTGCAGCGCTATATCTTGGTTGCTGGCGGAGATTATCCGGTAGCTGGGAATACGCGATTGCCCTCTTATATCCACGATACTTATTCTGAAATCAATAGGGTTTAAACTTGAATTTGTATTGAGCGTTATGTTTAGCACTGAGTTGAATGGATTAGGGTAAGCGGAGATGAAATTTAGCGTAGAACTTAAGTTTTTGGTTGACAATAAAAACGGCGAATGAGGGTCAACTCCGACTGAATCTGTTTTGATTAAAAATAAATTTGCTTCTGCGAATCCCAAACTTGTTGAATCCGTAAATCCGCAGATAATGTACCCTTTATCCTTTGTGACAGATAAAGAATAGCAACCTTCTCCACCTATTGTTCCATAGGTATTACCTGCTTTCCAGTTGAACACTGAATCTGTGACATACATATATCCATTGCCATTTCCGCTTGCAGAATATTGGCCAAAATATACACCGATAGAAGAGAAATATCCATTAGGTAATTCAACAATTCCTTCCAGGCTTTCATAAACCGTATCCTTCGGATAAACATAATTAGCAATGTTGGAGTAAAGTGTATCTCCATTCGATTTGATCCTGATTAGGTACATTTTTGATCCTTTAACCGGGAAACTATAGGAGCGTCCACAAAGAGCATAGCCACCATTTTTGCAAGTGACAATATCGGTACCATCGTCTTCTTTCGATCCACCGTATTTTTTGGTCCACAACGTGTCGCCGTTGGCCTTTGTTTTTACTACATAAATGTCCCCGGTGGTATCTCCAAAACTTTTTGTTGTCCCAACTAATATGTAACCACTATCACTTGTTTGTCGGACAGATCTGGCTTCATCATCCTTTGTTCCTCCATATGTCTTTGTCCACATGGTATCGCCGTTTGCATCTGTTTTTATTAACCAGAAATCCTCTCCTCCAACCCCGTAACTATAGGTACCTCCCGCAATAATAAAACCACGATCAAAAGTCTGATGAACACTATAAGCAAAGTCCCATCCGGTGCCACCATATGTTTTCCACCACAAGGAATCGCCCCATTTGTCGAGACGAAGAAGCAAGACATCGTAACCGTTTGCCAGGTTACCATTGGTAAATCCGGTAATGATTAAGGAGGAATCTTTCGTTTCCTCCACAGATCGACCAACATCCACAAAGGGAGTTCCAAAATGCCTTTGCGGCCATAAAACAAAGCCATTACTATCTGTCCTTACCACGTAGACATCTGTTTCTCCATAACTAAAACTGGCAGTGCTTCCCACAGCGATATAGCCGTTGTCATAAGTTTGCTTTGCACCATATCCATAATCCGGAGTAACACCCCCAATTGACTCTTTGAATTTTATTGATTGTGCCAACACAATTGAAAAAGAGCAACACATGTAAAAAAGTAATAGCGTCTTTTTTTTCATTTAATCAGAAATGCTTAGTAACGAATACCGATAAACTCTGCCCCAGTGCAATTTGGGGTAAAATAAACCCGTCGAAATTATTGCTCTGCAGACTCATAATATATCCCTTTCCACAATTCAGGGCTGCTCCTGCATTAACATTGAATCTGCTATAACCGCCGTAGGAACAACCTAAGCTAAGAATTAATTTTTTCGTTGCAAAATAATTAGCGGTAACATACATATTCAATTTGTAATTGGCATTGTACAAGTAACGCAAGCCTTTGGAGAATTGCCATTTGCCCAGCGTGGACAATGAATTAATATGTATCAGACCAGGAAGCAGGGATGCAATTTGGCCGCTTGTGGACTGGGTAGCTTTTTTATAGATACTATCTGTATTAACGACTCCAAATTTGGTATTACTTAAATTAAGAATGTCAGGAACGGAAATGCCATTGTAATAATAATTAGAATCGGCGGTTGTTTTTGTTGAACTTCTGTTCCACCAAATTGCTCCAAGATCCCTTAATTCAAGGCTGAGTTTTTCCAAATGATTTTCTCTTGTTAAAAGGGGGATTTCAGCAAATAAATCCGTTGAAAACCCTGCACCGCTGTTACTCCCAAAGTTTCCCATGGCAGGATCGGATTGTTTATAAGTTACATTTGAATTGAAATCAAGGTATTGCCCTCCCTGTGCCGTGTATAAATTGGCGGTAGTGGCCTCAATGTTCTGATATTGTTGCCCGTTCAATACAGAAATCCCGATACTCCACCGGATGTTGGAATGGTCTAGTTTGCCTGTTATACCGAACTGAAACTGCTGGTACTGGAGCAGGTGCATGTTAAAATTACTGAGGTTGGCTGTTTGTCCCTGAAAAGGTTCATTGCCATAAAAAAGTAGGTTAAACAGGTCCCTGGGAAAACCCACATCAACGTGTTCCCTGTTTTGCAAGTGGATGAAAAAGCTTAACTTCTTGAACCTGGAAGAGGTATCTGGTCTGAATTGACATTGTATGCCGATGTTTATTTCTGCCCCTAACTGATTTTGACCTATAAGTTTGTTGGAAACGCTGTTTATAAGTGAGCCGCTTAAAAACTGACCCTGATAGAATGAATTTACAAATTGAGTGGTTATCGCATTTGAACTGCAAAAATAATCTGCATTTAATGTTACGGAAGATTTTTTATCGGGATAATCCTGATCAAAGGGAACATTTACAAATTGTGCTGAGCTCAATTCAGCATTTAAAAGGAGGAAGAAAGGAAGTAAGCTCTTTTTCAATTAATGGTGGGTGAAAGGTTATAGTTGAAGTCAGCCACCAGTTTTAAGGTCAAGCTATTGTTGGTATAAATGTTTACCGGGCTGCTGCCGCTACCGGTATTAAAACGGGCAATGACCAGGGCTTTAATGGCATTGTTGAGGTTATTTAACCTGGTTTTGGTTACGGGTATTGTCAACTTGCTGCTTACAGCTTGACTGACTTTGCCATTGGTCCCGATCAATGCACTTAAAATAGTGTTATTATTAGGTGGAACAAGCAGGGAATCTGTAATCTGACGCTTTTTATTCAGTAAATACACCTGCAGGGAGGCGCTAAAAGGCAAGCCATTTGTTACATAGAGATACAAGTATCCTCCATTAATATTTTGTTCCTCAGCAAAGCTGCTCAGGTTAAGCAGCAGGGTGTCGCTTAATACAAGATTGGTTGCGATAAGCGAAAGTGGAATAGTGACATTCATATTGGCATTCAGGCCATATCCCGAACACACAAAGTCATGATCACCTGAAACATTTCCAAGTGGGTTGATCATGACCTGTAAGCTATAGGATAATTGATCCGGGAGATTTGAAAGGAACTGGCTGATGTTACTGTTTTTATTATTAAGGGTTACTATTTCGGAAGTGGGAACAACGGGTGGAGATGGCAGGTTACTCAAAGCAGCCCTCGTTATATTGATTGGATTTCCAATAATTCCTGAGCCCGATAGATTTTTCAGAGGGATAGTAATTCCCGTTCTGGAATTGATTGAGCTGATACTGCCTATATTCATGGTAGCATCCACCCCAATTGAATTCATGATGTCTACATTAACCGAAACGGAGGGGAAGTTTAAAATGCCCGATTTGATTTGTTTAAAAAGTCCGAAAGAAGTTTCGTCGGGGCCTATGTTGATAGTGGTTTGACCAAGGTATCCACCTACAAAAGCAGGGTGGGCATCAAATATTTTTTGATTCAATACCAAAACCGGTCTTTTGCCAGATGTCGAAATTACTTTTTTTGAAACAAAAAAACTTATGGATGTTATGAGCGCGTTAGAACCAATTCCTTTCAGTCCGGTGAGGCTGAGTGTATAATTTGCAAGTGAAAATGTTTTATTGTATGTTGAATCTCCCGGTACAGAATCTATAATATTAACTATTTTACCATTACCAGAAGCGCTTGCTATTTTATATTGAAACAATATTGTACTGTCAAACGCATTCACAAATTCTATTTGTATAAACGCACTGGCTAAAATTGCCTTTTTAAGTTTAATTGAGCCAAGTTTAAAATCAATTTCATTAGTGGTTGTAGGCAAAATCGTGTCTCCGCCAGAGAAAGTTCCAAAAGATGGAAAACTCAGTGTGACAGTTGTATCAGGGACCTTTGCCAGGGTGTCAGCAGAATAACTGATAAGATCAGATGAGTAAACTAAATTAATAGAACTGTCCGGATTTGATTTAAGCAAAGTATCGGTAATCAGATTATTAATATTCAGACTTGAATTAAGAAGAGGAGCTAAAATAGCTACATCCCAGTTGGGTTGATTGGATGTTTTTTTACAGGAGAAAATAACTAATACGGGTATCAGAATGCTTAAGAAGAATTTTTTTTTTAACACATTCATTTAAGGCAAGATACATAAAATTATCTAATTTTATAGGGGAACTTAACCTATCCGACGTGTTGCAAAAATATAAGATATTTTTTTTTATTTGGTTTTTAATTTTAGTTGTTTCTGTCTCAAAAGCCCAGGAAGATGAAGTGTATTATTCACATTTCAGGTTGGAAACCCGCATCAATGTGCTTGCTCCCAGGGCACTGAGTAATAAAGCGTTTAACAGTACATTTAATGGTATCTACACCGTCAGCGGATCTGAAAATATTCATTTGTTTCAGGGTTTTTATGTTGGGATATGTGGTGGGAATTCTTTGTATCAGGTTCCTGAATATAGCGTGGTTAGTGGTCCTGCAGTTAATAATGCCACGCCATATATCAATACTTCATGCGAGATGAATTTTTTGGGGTTGAATATTGGTCGCGATTATTATTTCTCACCAAAAAGTTTCCTTTCAACGGCCATTTCCATTGGTCAGAATTATACCAAATTTACGGATGTAGAATATGTAAATAAAGTTCCGATTTCTGCTACGTTCAATACTGTTTTTATTGAGCTGTCAACAGGAATTAATTTTGGAGTGGAAGATCATGCCGGAATTGGATTTATGGTGGATTACATTTATTTGAATCACCAATTTAATCCCGGTGACATTGCACTAAATCAATACATTGGTTATGGACCTGGTTCAGCCAATGGAAATATTAGTCTTCTTGAATTTGGCTTTGTAGTACATCTGGAATATCTGAAGAGAAAAGTTAAAATGCCGGGTTAAATTTTCCTACATTTGATTATAAAGAAACTTTTATGAATATACACGAATATCAGGGTAAAGAAATTTTAAGAAGTTTTGGGATTAATACCGGGAAGGGAATTCTGGCGGAAACGGCTTTTCAGGCAGTTGAAGCTGCTAAAACACTTCAACAGGAGACGGGGACTAAAATATGGGTCGTTAAGGCTCAGGTACATGCGGGGGGAAGAGGAAAAGCCGGAGGTGTTAAGATAGCAAAATCGCTGGATGAGGTTCAGGAAAAAGCAAGTGCTATGCTTGGAATGAATCTTGTTTCCAGGCAAACGGGGCCTCAGGGGAAAATAGTACATAAAGTGTTGATTGCAGAAGATTTATATTATCCGGGTTCGTCTAAGCCTTTGGAATTTTATATGAGTGTACTGCTGGACAGAAACAAAGGCCGAAATACTATTGTGTATTCGCGTGAAGGTGGAATGGATATTGAAGAAGTGGCCGATAAAACTCCGGAAAAAATTTACAAAGAAGAAGTAGATCCTGGTGTGGGCTTACAGGGATTTCAGTGTAGAAAAATAGCCTTTAACCTGGGACTGGAAGGACAGGCCTTTAAGGAAATGCTTAAGTTCATAATAAATTTATACAAAGCCTTTGAACAGACAGATTCAAGTTTATTTGAGATTAATCCCGTTTTAAAAACATCGGATGATAAAATTGTTGCTGTGGATGCAAAAGTGAGCCTTGATAACAATGGTTTATTTCGACATCCTGAATATGCTTCGATGCGTGACGAAATGGAAGAAGATGCAACGGAGGTGGAAGCAGGAAAATCAGGCCTTAATTACGTGAAGCTGGATGGGAATGTTGGATGTATGGTAAACGGAGCTGGTCTTGCAATGGCTACCATGGACATAATTAAATTATCCGGCGGTGATCCTGCTAATTTTCTGGATGTGGGTGGCACAGCAAATGCTGAACGGGTGGAGAAGGCCTTTCGAATTATTTTAAAGGACAAAAATGTAAAAGCCATATTGGTTAATATTTTTGGTGGCATTGTCCGGTGTGACCGTGTTGCCCAGGGTATTGTGGATGCTTACAAAAATATTGAAAATATAAATGTTCCGATCATCGTCCGGTTACAGGGCACCAATGCCATCGAGGCTAAAAAGCTGATATCCGATTCCGGATTGAAAGTTTTTTCTGCTGTTGAATTGCAGGAAGCGGCCGATCTGGTGAAAAAGGTGCTAGGTTAGCGTTTCATTCCCGTGACTATTTCCTGATAATTATAATTTCACCATTCTGAGCTATTTTAATGATTGTGGAGGGTGGAATGGTTTTGTTTTCTTTTTGCCTCAGGTTTACCACGTAATCAACCTGTTCAGTTATTTTTGCATTGATTTCATTAAAAATGGAAGGTGTTTTTGATGAACTTATATTTGCAGATGTAGAAACAATTGGTTTTCCAAATTTTTTAATGAGTTTTTTGCAAAATTCATCCTTCGTTATCCGGATTGCAGCTGAACCATTTACTAATATGTTGGAAGCAATTCCGGTAACCTTCTCGTAAATAATGGTCAGCGGTTTATTTGAATTTTTTATCAGATCCCAGGCAGCAGGAGCAATATTTATTACATGTTTCTTTAGCTGTTCTTCATCTGAAACGAGGACAATGAATTTTTTTGAAGCGACCCTTTTTTTTATTTTATAAATCCTATTTACGGATTCTTCATTTGTTGCATCACATCCAATACCCCATACGGTATCAGTTGGATATAAAATAATACCTCCTGTCCTTAGTATTTTTTCTGTTTTATTTATTTCCTTTTGCAAGGGCCGTGTTCAATTGTATTATTTCGATGGTTTTCGCACAATTAAAATGTCCGCGGGGACATTTATTGAAACCATGTAATCCACAAGGTCTGCAATCCAGTTTTTCTTGTGTTTCAACAATGGTGGAATCATCGGATAGCGGACCAAAACCAAAAGCGGGGATGGTTGAACAGAAAATTACCGTTACCGGTGCATTCACTGACGATGCAAGATGCAATGGGGCGGAATCATTTACAAAATTCATCGTTGCATCCCTCATCAAAGCAGTAGACTCTAAAAAACTTAATTTGCCCGAAAGGTTATTTACTTCTACAGAGTTGGAATGAATCCTAAGCCATTCACAAAGATCATTGTCTGTGAGGGCACCAAGCAGGTAAATAGTCTTTCCCTTGATGGTTTTAATAAATTCAAGCCATTTTTCTTTTGGAAATTGCTTTGTAAACCATATGGAAGCAGGAGCAACGCAAACATAGGTTTTATTCTTAAACCTTTTAACGGAGCCCAAATCATTTGCAGTAGGGTAGAGCACAGGTCTTCTTGTCCTTATTTCAACGATGTCTTTAATTAATTCCAGATTTCGATCTACTTCGTGTTTTTTTTCATCCAGGATGTGTCTGATCTTTAACGTATAGCAAAATGAAAAGGGATTGCTTTTAAAGCCCCTTTTCTGAGCAGCACCGGAAAAGAAGCTGATCAAACCAGAACTGAAAAATCTGTGAAGGTTAATGACGATGTCGTACCTGCTTTGTCTGATCGTTTTTATCGTTTTAAGAAGGTTTACAATTTTACCCTTTTTTTTGTCCCAGATGATTACCTTATTCAGTTTAGGGTGATTTTCAAATAAATTTTCATTGCCAGATCGTAATAAAAAATCAATCGAATGATGGGAAGGAGAACTTGCAAGATTTTCAATAAGGGGGCTTGCAAGAACAACATCACCTATAAAGGCTGTTTGAATGAGAAGTATTTTCAATGTCTTTAATTTGATTCAGGCTGGTAGAACTTCGTCTTACCTTTCGTCATATCAGCTAAATTCAGATTGCTTATTCCAACTTTTCGACCATGCTGACTGGTGTTCTGATGAACAATTTTATAAACACCTCGTGCTTCAACCACATAAACGATTGCGGTATGCTGAGCCATTTGCTCTTTATATTGTCTTCCGTCTTTCTGATAGGATAATATAACATTGGTAAATTGTATCAAATCTCCCGGATAAATGGAATCCTTAAATGGGTCAACAGGTTTTCCGTATTTGAAATTTCCATCCCATTTTGCGTTCACTTTTTTCAAGGCTTCGTTGGCAAGGTCCCAGCATTCTCCCCTTCCGACTTTTTTGCCAATAACACTGTTTACAAAGTCAATGATTTGTTTATTTAATTCTGGCAATGGGCCTTGAGAAAAAGAGCTTGAAAAGCATGCGAGAAGAAAAAACAGTATATAAAATTTATGTTTCATTTAATTAGTTTCATTTCATTCACGAGATAGCCAGCTCCCGCAAACTTGTCCATGAGAAATAAAACATAACGTATATCAACACTGATATTCCGTACACGCTCATCTGTAAAGTGGTAATTACTCATGGTGCCTTCCCATCCCGTATCAAAATTCAGGCCAAGCAGGTTGCCGTCGGAGTCTAATAATGGTGACCCGGAGTTACCTCCGGTGGTGTGGTTTGTGGCAATAAAAGCAACAGGGATATCTCCATTCTCTGCATAAGGACCAAAATCTTTTTTAGTATACAAATCAACAAGCTTTGGCGGTACTTTATATTCAGGATTTGTGTTGTCCATTTTTTCAATCACGCCGCTTAGTGTTGTTTTATAATCATAATAAGCACCGTCAAATGGTTTATAAGGTTCAACGCTTCCATAGGCAAGGCGGAGCGTTGAATTTGCATCCGGCCAGAACTTCCGGTCTTTCTGCATTTCCTGCAAACCTTTCAGCCAATGGCGATAAAGGATATCAATTTTAGCAGTAAGGTCTTTGTACTTTGGAGCAATGTTTTTGTCGTAATTCTCTGTTATATCCTCCATTAGTTTATACCCCGGATCCTTTTGAATTCTTTTATATTGATCCCTTTTATAATGTTCTAAAAAAGCGGTCACTTTTTGTTCGTTTGGAAGCAAGGAATGTTCAAATATTTCCGCTGAAAATTTATCGAAATTGTTTTTGTGTTTTTTAGATAGGATCTCAAACAATGGCAGACGACTTGTTTTGGACAGATTGTCATATGACTTTAATAATTCAGCAAGCACTTTCTGATCCGTAGGAGCGTTGTAATCTTTAAAAAAACGGGCCGCTTCTTTTTTTAGGTTTTCCACTTGTTCACGTATAACTGAATCGGGTTTAGTAGGGTCTTTGCTGAACGCAACTAAATTTTTAAATTTAGTTGCAAAACTCACTAATTCAATAGGTAATCCGCATTCGCCATACAGTACTGTTTCCAGTTCAAGTGGATAAAGCATTTCATAGTCGGTTTTAAAGTCAGAAAGCAGGTTTGTAAATTCAGGTTTGTGATTTTGATCAGCCCATATCTGAAATTGCTTTTCCAGATTTTCCTTCATTTGGATTGTATTCATTATCCTCATCCCTTTATCTTCTCCCTGATATTTTTTATAGTAGTTACAAATCCTGGAATACTTGCTTGCGTATTGTAATCGGATTTTATCATTATTTTTCATATCGCTCATCCAAATATCGAGACGTTTTCCGCGGATGTCAATGGCATTGGGATTGTCAATTTCTGTAACCATCTTAATTCCCTCAGAAGTGAGGTATTCGAACGTTCTCCCCGGAAACCCATAAGTCATAGTAAAATCTCCTTTTTTATAACCCTTTAGAGAAATGTTTAGGAAGGTTTTTGGTTTATAGGGCTTATTCTTAATGGAGTAATCAGCAGGTTCGTTTTTTTCATTTGCATAAATCCGGAATACAGAGAAATCTCCAGTATGCCGAGGCCACACCCAATTATCTGTCTCTCCTCCGAATTTGCCAATTGATTCAGGTGGTGCACCGACAAGACGAACATCTTTAAAGGTTTCAGTTATAACCATATAGTAAGTATTTCCATAAAAATAAGGCTTGATTTTAGCGCGGTACATCGTGCCTTTTTCAGCAAGTTTTTCTAGGTCCTTGCAATTATTTTCAATTATTTTGTTCCTCGCTTCTTCCTCCATCCCATCTTTCACATTACCTAAAACTTTGCTTGTCACATCTTCAATGCTAATTACAAAAGTGCAGTTCAGGCCTGGATTAGGAAGTTCTTGTTCTTTATTCATGGCCCAAAATCCATTATCCAGGTAGTTTTTTTCTACCGTTGAGTGTGATTGCAGGTAAGAAAAACCGCAATGGTGATTGGTCAGCAATAATCCTTCTTCAGAAACCATTTCTCCTGTGCATCCTCCGCCAAACAGCACAATTGCATCCTTAAGGGAGGAATGATTTACACTGAAGATATCTTCAGCACTAAGTTTACAGCCAAGTTTTTTCATGTCCTCTTCATTGAGGTCCTTCAAAAGCTGGGGCAACCACATTCCTTCATCTGCCTTCGCCACCAATCCCATAAACATTGCAAGACCCACTAAACATCGTTTAATTTTCTTCATACTTTATTATTTTACAACTTTTAACTTATGCCTTTTTACTTCTTACCCTGCCACATCAAACTCCCTCAGTGCATTGTTTAATGAAGTTTTCAAATCTGTGCTTTCCTTTCTTTTTCCAATTATCAATGCGCAGGGAGCCTGAAACTCCCCCGCAGGAAATTTTTTTGTATAAGATCCAGGAATCACCACCGACCTTGGGGGAACAATTCCTGTGTATTCAATCTTTTGCGATGAACTGACATCGATTATTTTAGTAGATTTCGTTAGTACCACGTTGGAGCCCAGTACCGCTTCTTTTTGTATTCTGACGCCTTCAACCACAATGCATCTGGAGCCAATAAAACAACCATCTTCAATAATGACCGGAGCCGATTGCACGGGCTCGAGAACTCCTCCAATTCCAACTCCACCGCTTAGGTGAACATTTTTTCCTATTTGAGCGCAGGAACCAACCGTTGCCCAGGTGTCAACCATGGTACCCCCATCGACATATGCACCAATATTGACATAACTAGGCATAAGAATAACCCCTTTTGCGAGAAACGAACCATAGCGCGCAACTGCATGGGGAACAACTCTCACACCAAGTGAGGCGTAATTTCTTTTTAGTTTCATTTTATCATGAAACTCCAAAGGACCCGCTTCAAGTGTTTCCATTGGCTGTATTGGAAAGTAGAGGATTATTGCCTTTTTAATCCATTCATTTACCTTCCAGTCGGACCCTATGGGTTCGGCTACTCTTAAAGTCCCATTGTCCAGCTTTTCAATGGTCTCCCTGATAGCATTTTGAGTATTATTTTCTTTTAGTAATTCCCGGTTTTCCCAGGCAGCCTCAATAGTTTTCTGCATATTTTTTAGAGTCTTTGCGAAATAATTTACAAAGTAAAGATATTTTATTTCACTTTTACTATTGGCAATTTACCTTTAACTTTGCACCATGGCACGGATTATGGCAATTGACTACGGAAGCAAAAGAGTTGGAATTGCAGTAACTGATCCTAACCAGATCATTGCCAATGGATTGACAACCATACACGCTAAGAATACATTGCAGTTTTTAAAGGAATATGTAGTGAATGAAAAGGTTTCCTGCATTGTTGTGGGAGAACCTAAACGTATGAATAACGACCCAAGTGAAATTGAGAAACAAATAGCTCCGTTTGTAAGAGAGCTACGGAAAATGTTTCCGGGTATCACAATTGAACGTATGGATGAGCGTTTTACTTCTAAAATAGCTTTTCAAACGATGATAGACGGGGGATTGAAAAAAAAGGCAAGAAGAAACAAAGAAATAGTTGATATGGTCAGTGCCACGCTGATTCTCCAGACATATATGGAATTGATGAACAATAAAAGCTTGAGTACTTAATGATATTTCCGATAATAGCATATGGCGATCCGGTTTTGAGAAAAGTTGCGGTGGAAATTGATAAAAACTATCCGGGTCTGCAACAATTGATCGAAGATATGTTTGAAACAACATATGAAGCGAATGGAGTGGGTTTGGCAGCTCCTCAGGTGGGTAAATCAATCCGGCTTTTTGTAGTGGATGCTACTCCTTTTGCAGAAGATAAGGATGACGGCGGTAAACTTCCGGATGAGAATAAAATGTTGAAAGGATTCAAGAAGGTATTTATTAATGCCAGGATTGTTCATGAAGAAGGTGAATTATGGAAATTCAATGAGGGCTGTTTGAGTATTCCGAAAATCCGGGAGGATGTTGAACGGATGCCTAAAATCCGGATTGACTATTTTGATGAGAATTTTAACCATTTTGTAGAAAGCTATGAGGGAATTGCGGCAAGAATTATTCAGCATGAATACGATCACATTAATGGAAAATTATTTGTGGATCATATTAATCCCATGCGAAGAAAAATGCTGAAGGGAAAATTGAAAGACATTTCCACCGGTAAAGTGGATGTAACATATAAAATGAAATTTCCTTTAAAAAAACAACATGCCTAAATCTATTTCTGTGAGCCGCCTTGCGTTATTATTTCTTCTTTTGTTTGGATTATTTGGCTGTAACAATAGTCAAAAACCTGCTCAAACTTCCGAGCAGAATTCGGGTAGGCCTGACCGTGATACACTGCTAAAGAAGATTCAGTTTCTCGAACAAAAAATCAGCACTGAACAAGCCATAGATTATAAATCAGGAGCGGAAATGGTTTCTGCCTACCTTGCGTTTTTCAATTATTATTCCAAAGATGCTTTCTCGGCTGATTATCTTTTCAAAGCGGCTGATATTACCATGAATCTGAAACAGAGTTCGAAAGCAATAGAGTTGTTTAGAAAAGTTGTGGAGTTCTATCCGGATTATAAAAAATCTTCTTTTGCCTTATTCCTGCAGGGGTTTGTTTATGAAAATCAATTGAAGGATTTTAAAGAGGCGAAGAAAATTTACGAAGAAGTTATCCGAAAATACCCACATACTAAGCTGGCTGATGATGCAAGCGCTTCCATTGCCAATCTTGGCAAAAGCGACGAAGAATTGATCAAAGAGTTTGAAAAAAAGAATAAAGTAAACTAGTATTTTATATTCTGATTAATTTAACTGCGGATCCTCAGGGTAATTAGCCATTAGCTTGTATTCTCCGCCTAAGGATTGAATAGCTTTTGTCCATAGCACGGATGTGGATGGGTTCATTAACAGGTCTATGACAGGATTTGCAACGATCCACGAGTTCTCTTTCATTTCTTTTTCCAATTGTTTTGGATCCCAACCGGCATATCCAACAAAAAAACGAATCTGATTATTTTCAATTTCTCCTCTGCGGATGATTGCTTTTAAAATTTTAAAATCTCCACCCCACCAAAGCCCTTCTGTAATTTCAATGCTTTGGGGAATTCTATTCCCTTCCGTATGAATATAAAATAATTGATCAGTACCCACAGGTCCTCCAAGGTATAGCGAATCTTCGTATTCGGGAAAATTGGCTATTGCACTTTTGAGTTCAAGTTCTATTGCTTTGTTTAACATAAATCCAAAAGATCCGTTTTCATTATGGTCAGCTAGAATAACGACAGAACGCTTAAAATAAGGATCCTTCATAAATGGTTCAGCGATAAGGATTTTGCCTTTGGCAGGAAGAGTATTTTTCTTAACCATACGTGTTACTAAATTAATAAATACCCTTTAAAAATGAATGGTTTTATTTACTTTAGTATCAATGTCAGGCCTGCCGGCTTTTGGAAAAAATGGAAAGAAAAAATGAATAAGATTAATGAACAAATATATAGGCTTCGGACAGAATATTCCCAAAAGGAACTTCTGGAATCGGAGGTTAACAAAGACCCTGTCAGGCAATTTGAAAAGTGGATGCAGGACGCCCTGAATGCCGATGTAATGGAGCCGCATGCAATGACCCTTACGACGGTTAATAAAGATGGAAAACCTTCTTCCCGAATCGTTTTGCTCCGTGATTTCGGAATGGATGGATTTGTTTTTTATACTAATTACAATAGTAAAAAAGGTCGTGACATTATGGACAATCCAAATGTGGCTATGAATTTTTTTTGGCCACAGGTAGAACGGCAAGTGCGTTTAGAAGGAGTTCTTGAAAAAGTAGAAGGGAAAATTTCTGATGAATATTTTAAATCACGTCCCAGGGAAAGTAAAATTGGAGCATGGGTATCAGAGCAAAGTCAAGAGATAAATGACAGGTCTTTTCTTGAAGAAAAATTCATTTCTTTATCGCAGAAATATCCGGGCGAAGAAATTCCACGCCCCTCTTATTGGGGCGGATATGTGATGAAACCAACATTTATGGAATTCTGGCAAGGCCGTCCTGGTAGAATGCACGATCGAATCTCCTACCTTTTAAAAGGTAGTAACTGGTTAATTCATCGCTTATCTCCTTAGGAAGCTTTCTTGGCAGTTTTTCTGCCTGGCTTTTTAGGAATCTGGGATTCAGCTTTCTTTTCAGCTTTTTTAGCTATTTTTTTTGGAGAGGCAGATTTGGATTTTTTCTTTTTATGCGGTCTGCTGACGCCATACGAACCCATAAATATCTTGCCCTTTTTACTTTTTTTGTCTCCTTTTCCCATATTGTCATTTTTAATTTACAGTGGTGAAATTACACAATTTTTCTTTTATAATATTCTAACTCAATCAATTCTGATTTTTGAATCGAGTTTCTTAACCATTGAAGAATGACTTGATCCTGTTCTTCAGGAAGCAACCTCCATTGAAAGGAAGATCTGTGAATTTTGTTGATGAGTGTATGCAGGCATATTGCTGCCGAAACAGAAATGTTGAAACTTTCTGTAAAGCCAAACATAGGGATGGATACAAAGCCGTCGGCATTGTCAGTAACCTCCTTCGAAATCCCTGTTAGCTCTGTTCCAAAAACCAAGGCCGTTTTCTCTTTTACTTCAAGTTCATCGATCAAATTGTTATTTTGAATCGGAGACGTTGCAATAATTTTGTAACCTTGTTGCTTTAATTTTTTAAAGCATTCCAGTGTGTTGTTCGCATAATCTTTGTATTTTATTTGTGTCAGCCATTTAGAGGAGCCAAGTGCGATGTCCTGATTGACAGAGTATTTATTTCTGTTTTCTACGATATGTACATCCTGAATTCCAAAACAGTCGCAGGAGCGCAATACCGCACTTGCATTATGTGGCTGATAGATGTCTTCAAGAACAATGGTCAGGTGTCTGGTGCGATTTTTTAGCACACGGTCAAATTTTAACATACGATCCGCAGAAACAAAACTGGAGAGGTAACCTATCAGCTTTTTAATTTCTATGGAATTACTGTTGTCAGGCTTTTCCATTTGATCTTGCGGCAAGTGCTGAAATCCGGTACAATAATCTTGCGGCAACATTTGCGTCCCATTCATTGTTGCCGGGTGCAACTTCGTTGATATCAAATGCAATGATCTGTCGGCCGCTTTCAACAATTTTTTGAATTAGGTACAAAACCTGCTCACACTCAAATCCCCCAGCAACTGGTGTTCCCGTATTGGGGCATAATTTGGGATCTAATCCGTCTATGTCAAAACTCAGGTATACTTTCTGTGGAAGCTCCGCGATGATCGATTGACAAATTTGAGACCATAAAATTCCATCGTATTGTTGTGATTTTATATCCCGGTCATAAAATGTTTTAATCCTTCCTTTTGATTTTGTTTCAAGTTCTTTTTCCGCTAAACAATAATCGCGGATGCCAACCTGAACAAGTTTGATTATTTCCGGAATTTTTAGCGCGTTGAACATTATGGAGGCATGGGAGAATTCAAAACCTTCATAGGCTTTCCTAAGGTCAGCGTGCGCATCGATCTGTAATACAGCAAATGAATCATGCTTTTTAGCTACAGCTTGAATAAGACCAAGCGGAGTGCTATGGTCACCTCCCAATAATGCGACGATTTTATTTTTGTTCAAAAAGTGAAGAGACGTTTCTTTTACCCAGGAATTCATTTTTTTGCATTCCTGATTAATTAATTTTCGGATCTCCTTCATGACCTGATTGCTTTCAGGATTTTCTCCCTTTTCATAAAGCTTGATGTATTTTTCAGCTTTCTTGCGCAAACCGTTGCTGTTTGCCAGAATTGTTTTGGAAATCGGTTCCATTGAAATTCCTACTTTCCAGAAATCCTTTATGAAAGGATCAAACAGATCCACCTGATACGAAGCATCAAATATTGCCCGAGGTCCTTTTGATGTTCCGGCAAAATAGGAGACAGTAACCTCCCAGGGAACGGGGATTATTATTATCGCTGCTTCATCACTGCTAAAGGGCAATCCAAAAATGTTATTATTGGTATCACCAACAGAGTCGGGATCAAAATTCTTAATTTTTTTAGTTTTATTCATTTGCTCAAGGATATTCACCAGCCGATTAATTTTTAGCGCCCTAAATTAGGAAAATTAATTTGCCAGTCAGCCAATCCTCCAATTCTGATTTATAGGAAATCCCCTGAGAAATTCCTTGATATTCATTCTCTTCTTACCGGCTAATTGCAATTCTAAAATGGATAATCTACCCTCTTGCATTTCTATCTTCAGCATATTTTTTTCATCCGTGACAATCGAATGGACTGCATATTCCGGAGTACCGGGTTCGATTATTGTCTTAAAGATTTTTAATAAAAAGGATTTGCCTGAGGGTGAAAATAATTCTGTGTATGCAGTAGGGTAGGGGCTTAATCCACGGATCAGGTTATGAATATCATGAATGGGTTTATTCCAGTTTATCTTACCATCCGGCTTGAAAAGTTTTGGAGCAGGTTTTAAAATTTCTCCGGAATTTATAAATGCGCTCTGATCTGTTTCTTTGAATTAACCCTTTTCAATGTCCTGAACTGTTTTTAGCAATAACTCAGACCCAACGATCATTAATTTATCATGTAAATCGCCTGCGGTCTCATTTTCTCCGATTGCAACATTGGCTCTGTAAATAATTTTTCCGGTGTCAATTTCATTTTGGAGAAAGAATGTGGAAACGCCACTTTCACTTTCTCCGTTAATAATGGCCCAATTGATCGGTGCGGCTCCCCGATATTGAGGCAATAAGGATGCATGTAAATTAATGGTGCCCATTGGTGGTTTTTTCCAAATCTGCTCTGGTAACATTCTGAAAGCGACTACTACCTGCAAATCTGCCTGAAGAGAATTTAGCTGGTCAATGAATTCCGGATTTTTTAGTTTTTCAGGTTGCAAAACAGGAATCTTTTTTTGCAGACAATATTTTTTAACAGCAGATTGTTGCATTTCTAACCCTCTCCCGGCTGGTTTATCCGCAGAAGTAATAACACCAACGATAGAGTACCCATTTTTTACAAGGATATCCAGAGATGCAACAGCAAATTCAGGGCTGCCCATGAAAACTATTTTAAGGGCAGAGTTCATTCGACGAAAAGTACCATGCCTTTCAAATAGTCCCCTTCCGGATGAAAAATGTTTATCGGGTGATCAGGCGGTTGGGATAAATAGTGTAAAATTCTTACGTTTCTTCCGGAGAGAATAGCGGCCGCCATAACGGCGCTGTTAAAAGAGTTCCTATCGACTACCTGAGAACAGGAAAAGGTAAAGAGGAAGCCCCCTGGTTTTATTTGCCTGAATGCTTCTGTATTCAGTCTTTTATAGGCCTGTATTGCATTGTGTTTGGAATCGCGGTGTTTTGCAAATGCCGGTGGATCTAAAATAATAATATCATATTGATTTTCTTTTCCTTGCATAAATTCGAAAACGTCCGAAACAAATGACTGGTGTATGCCAGCAGGAAGTGAATTCAATAAATAATTCTTATCGGTCAGTTCAATGGCTTTTTTAGAGCTGTCTACAGAATGAATGAGCGCTGCACCTGATTTTGCAGCGTAAACGGAGAATCCCCCGCTATAACAAAAGGCATTCAGAACAGATTTCCCTTTCGAGTAATGGGAAAGTAATTTTCTGTTTTCACGCTGATCAATAAAAAAACCGGTTTTCTGGCCTGATTCCCAATCGACGTAAAATTTATGATCGTATTCTAAAATTTCATTCGATTGGGGTTCACCAAACAAATAGCCATTACGAATTTCCAATTCACTTTTTTTTGCAATTGTTTCTTCGCTCTTGTCGTAAACAGCTTTTAGATTTTCTGAATAAAGTTCTCTCAAAATTTCAGAGAAAACATTTCTTAGCAAATACATTCCGATGGAATGAAATTGAAAGACAGCAGTGCCATTGAAATAATCTACGATTATTCCAGGTAAGCCGTCACCTTCAGCATTGAACAGGCGATAAACATTGGTATTTTTGGTATCAATCAATCCAACCTTTTTTCTGAATTCAAAAGCTTTTTGAAACTTCCGTTTCCAGAAATCAGTATCAATCCTTTCCTTGTTGAAAGCAAATAAACGAACAGCAATAGAACCCATCTGGCAATGACCGGTACCAAGGTAATTGTCTTTGCTGTCAAATACTTCAACAAGGTCGCCTTCCTGTACTTGTCCGTGGATCTTGCTAATTGCACCGGAAAAAACCCAAGGATGAAATCGCTGGAGGCTTGCTTCTTTTCCCTTATTTAATGAAATTTTTACAGAAGATGAGTTCATTTGTTGAAGTTTCCCATCAAGGCATATTGGATGATGTTTGTTCCCATTTTTAACGCCTTCAAATGTGTTTCAGGGGAATCTTTATGGACTTCATAAGACTCCCATCCATCTCCCAGATCACATTCATAATCATAAAAGCAAACAAGCCTTCCTTCATAGATTAACCCAAAACCCTGAGGGGCTTTTCCATTGTGTTCATGAATTTTTGGAAGACCATCGGGAAAATCAAATTTCTGATGGTATACCGGATGGGAAAATGGCAGCTCAACAAATTCAAGTTCAGGAAATACCTTCTTCATCTGGACTCGGATAAATTTATCAATACCATAATTATCTGAAATTTCAAGAAATCCACCTCCAACAAGGTATTTTCTCAAGTTTGTGACCTCTTCCGGATTGAAAACAACATTGCCATGTCCGGTAATGTGAACCAGGGGATAATTAAATAATTCAGGGCTTCCTACCTCCACTATTGCCTGTTCGGGATTGATATTCGTTTTGATATTTTCGTTGGAGAATTTTATAAGATTTGGTAATGACGTCTCGAGATTGGCGTACCAATCACCCCCTCCGTTGTATTTTAACAATCCGATTTGAAAAGAAGGACTGCTGTTAAAACTTGAAAACAATCCAAAGGATAAAATAATTAAAGGCAGGGGCATGAACCTCAGGGCACGTAACCTTTTTCGACTAAGTCCCGCTTCAAAAATGCGGTAAGTCTCACGAATTAACCGGAAAAAATCAATCAAGTGTTTCAGTATCCTGTAAAATTACCAATTTTTAATTTAAAAGATGAATGATATTACAGGCAACCAATGCGGCGGTCTCCGTGCGCAGTCTTGAATTCCCAAGTGTGATTTCAACAAATCCATTTTGCGTTGCCAGATCAATTTCTTCCATTGAAAAGTCACCTTCTGGTCCGATCAGAATCAATGCATTTTGCCCCGAAGTGTAACTCATTTTCAGATGAGTTCTGATTTTCTCTATATTACAGTGAGCAATGAACTTTTGTCCATCAAAAGGTTTTTTTATGAACTCATTGAAATTTATTAAGTCTGTTATGCCAGGCAAATAGGCTTTTTGTGATTGCTTCATAGCTGAAATAAGAATTTTTTGCAAGCGTTCTAGTTTGATGATTTTTCGTTCAGAACGACTGCAACCGACAAAAATTATTTCGTTGATCCCAATTTCAGTAGCCTTCTCAATGAACCATTCAGTGCGATCCATGCTTTTGGTTGGCGCTAATGCGATACGAAGCGTAAAAGGACTTTTGCCGTATTCTGTCTTTTTTTCAAGAATCCGGACAGTACATTTTTTTGAAAGACATTCCAAAATTTCGGCTTTGTTAAACCCTCCTTTCCCGTCAACAAGGTAAATAATTTCACCAGGAGCCAATCGCAGCACCCCGCTTATGTGCCAGGATTCCTCCTCGTTTAAGACATACCTTTCTTCAGTTATTATGTCTGTGGTGTAAAAGATATTCAAGCGGCAATAAAAGAATTATTCTTCCTTTTTCTTTTTGCTGGGCTTGGCAGCAGAGTGTTTTAAAACCTTAATCCGGATGTCTTGCTTTTCCTTGTCGAAATCCAAATCAATCGAATCACCTTCAGTCAAATTAGACCTGATTATCTCCTCAGCAAGAGGGTCTTCAAGGTATTTCTGAATAGCCCTTTTAAGAGGGCGGGCACCTAGATTAACATCGAATCCTTTATCTGCTATGTAATCCTTTGCTTCATCTGTAATTTTTATACTGAAGCCGAGCGTGTTTATCCTGGAATACAGTTTTTCAAGTTCAATATCAATGATTTTATGGATATCTTCCCTGCTCAGAGAATTAAATACAACTACATCATCTATTCTATTCAGAAATTCTGGTGCAAAAGCCTTTTTGAGCGCACCTTCAATTACATTTTTTGCATTATCATCTGCTTGGTCTTTTTTAGCACCAGTACTGAAGCCAACTCCCTGTCCAAAATCCTTCAGTTGCCTGGACCCAATATTGGAAGTCATGATGACAATGGTATTTTTAAAATCAACTTTTCTTCCAAGACTATCCGTTAACTGACCATCATCAAGAACCTGTAAAAGCAAATTAAAGACATCTGGGTGAGCCTTTTCTATTTCATCTAACAAAACAACCGCATATGGTCTTCTGCGGACTTTTTCGGTGAGCTGTCCGCCCTCTTCATATCCGACATAGCCGGGAGGCGCACCAACAAGCCTTGAAATAGCAAATTTTTCCATGTATTCGCTCATGTCAATCCGAATCATAGAGTCTTCACTATCGAATAAATATTTAGAAATAATTTTTGCCAACTGAGTTTTTCCAACGCCAGTAGGTCCCAGGAAAATAAAAGACCCAATTGGTTTGTTCGGATCTTTCAAACCCGCACGATTCCGTTGAATGGCTTTTACGATTTTAGCGATGGCATGATCTTGTCCTATCACTTTTCCTTTAAGTTCATCTCCCATTTTGGCAAGTTTCCCAGCCTCATTTTGGGCAACGCGCTGAACCGGAATTCCTGTCATCATAGAGACAACCTCTGCCACGTTGTCTTCACTGACCACCTCGCGGTGAATTTTTGTATCTTCCTCCCAGGCTTTTTTGGCAATTTCAAGTTGTTCAAGCAACTGACGTTCTGTATCCCTTAGCTTCGCAGCTTCTTCATACTTTTGACTCCTTACAACCTTATTCTTCTCCTCTTTGATATCTTCTATTTTCTTTTCGATTTCAAGCACATTTTTGGGAACATTAATGTTCTTAATATGAACACGCGAACCAGACTCGTCCAAAGCGTCGATTGCCTTATCCGGAAGGTGCCGGTCCGTTATGTAACGTGCGGTAAGTGTTACGCAAGCCTTAATCGCTTCGTCTGTATAGGTCACGTTATGATGGTCTTCATACTTGCCTTTAATATTATTCAGAATCTGAATTGTTTCATCGGCTGTGGTTGGTTCAACAATGACTTTTTGGAATCGCCTTTCAAGTGCGCCATCTTTCTCAATGTATTGACGGTATTCGTCAAGTGTAGTAGCGCCAATGCATTGCACTTCTCCCCGTGCAAGAGCAGGTTTAAACATGTTGGAGGCATCCAAGGAACCGGAGGCCCCCCCTGCACCAACGATGGTATGTATTTCATCAATAAATAATATGACATCAGGGGACTTTTCAAGCTCATTCATTACTGCCTTCATACGTTCTTCAAACTGACCTCTGTATTTTGTACCGGCAACAAGGGAGGCAAGATCCAGTGTAACCACCCTTTTATTAAACAAGACTCTTGAAACTTTCCGTTGAATAATGCGAAGCGCCAAACCTTCAGCTATGGCAGACTTTCCTACTCCAGGCTCCCCGATCAGGATAGGATTATTTTTCTTTCTGCGGCTTAAAATCTGGGAAACCCGTTCAATCTCTTTTTCACGGCCAACAATGGGGTCAAGTTTTCCTTCCTCCGCTGATTTGGTGAGGTCACGGCCAAAATTATCCAACACGGGTGTTTTGGATTTTGACTCTGCAACTTTTTTGGTGCTGCTGCCAAATGCTCCTCCTCCCGAGTCATCATCTCCTTCATCGTCTGCAGGAGTACCCGGCAATTCTGATTTAGGATCAATAACAATATCCTCCAGCTCCTGTTTTACAAGATCATAATTCACATCAAATTTATTGAGCGCTTTTGTCGCAATGTTATTATTATCCTTAAGGATTGAAAGGAGAAGGTGTTCGGTTCCGATTAAGTCACTCTTATAAAGTTTGGCTTCAAGATAAGTCACTTTCAGGGCTTTTTCTGCCTGTTTTACAAGAGGGATATTGGCAAGATTGTTGATTTTTTTACTGCCCGGAACGAGAAGCTCTTCAATAACCTTTCTAAGTTCAACGACGTTCACATGCAACTTTTTAAGAATTTTAATTGCAAGACCTTCCCCTTCACGAATAATTCCCAACATAAGATGCTCAGGACCAATATAATCGTGTCCCAGACGAAGAGCTTCTTCTCTGCTAAACGTAATCACATCCCTAACTCTGGGTGAAAATTTTGCTTCCATAACGATTTATTTAATTGTTTAACGTATGCTATTTTCAAATGTTTCAAAGCTAAGCACTGGCTCTAACTTAGAAGTATGGGGTAAACACTATTTATTAACAATGTTCTGTTTGATTTGTTGATAAAAGCAAGCTGTGAAAAACCCGCTATTACAGCTCAATTTGCTACCTTCGGACTCCTTTATACGGTAGGCATCAATTATTGTGCTAAACTTAATTTTACTGACAAAATAGTACTATGAGCGGAGAAAAAATCATCCAGATTAATATAGAAGAGGAAATGAAAACGGCCTACATTGATTATTCGATGTCCGTCATTGTTTCTCGTGCGCTTCCTGATGTCAGAGATGGTCTCAAACCCGTTCACAGGCGCGTTCTTTTCGGAATGCTGGAATTAGGTGTCATGTCTAATAGGCCGTATAAAAAATCAGCGCGTATTGTCGGGGAGGTTCTTGGTAAATACCATCCGCATGGAGATACGTCAGTTTATGACACGATGGTGAGAATGGCACAAGACTGGAGTCTTAGGTATACCTTGATTGACGGTCAGGGAAATTTTGGGTCTGTTGATGGGGATCCCCCTGCTGCCATGCGTTATACCGAGGCTCGTTTGCGCAAAATTGCGGAGGAAATGCTGGTGGATATTGAAAAGGATACGGTTGATTTCAGACCAAATTTTGATGATTCTTTGACAGAGCCTACTGTTCTTCCAACCAAAATACCCAATTTACTTGTAAATGGGGCAGCTGGGATTGCGGTTGGTATGGCAACAAATATGCCCCCTCATAATTTGTCGGAGGTAATTGACGGGGTAATCGCTTACATTGATAATCGCTCAATTGATATTGCAGGTCTGATGAGTTATGTGAAAGCACCCGATTTCCCCACTGGTGGAAGCATCTATGGTTACACTGGAGTGAAGGAGGCTTTTGAAACGGGGAGAGGTAGGATCGTCATGCGGGCCAAATCAACAATTGAAACCCTGGCGAATGGAAGGGAAAGAATAATTGTAAATGAAATTCCTTATCAGATTAATAAGGCTGAAATGATTAAAAGGACAGCCGACCTGATCAATGACAAAAAACTGGAAGGAATTTCAGACATCAGGGACGAAAGTGACCGGGATGGAATGAGAATCGTTTATGAACTGCGGAAAGACGCGATTGGAAATGTTGTTCTGAATAATTTATACAAACAAACGGAACTGCAATCTTCTTTTAGTGTTAATAACATTGCCTTGGTTGGCGGACGACCAATGATGCTTAATCTGAAAGACCTGATTGTCCATTTTGTTGACCACCGTCATGACGTTGTAATACGAAGGTCAAAATATGATTTGTTGCAGGCCGAGAAACGCGCCCATATTTTGCAGGGATACCTTATTGCACTGGATCATCTGGATGAAGTAATCAAGTTAATCCGGGAATCAGCTACTCCGAATGAGGCTCAGGAAGGTCTGATGAAAAATTTCAGTCTTTCAGAAGTGCAGGCGAAAGCGATCCTTGAACTCAGATTAAGAGTGTTAACTGGCTTGGAGCGTGACAAGATAAAGGAGGAATATAACAACCTCATGGAACTTATCAAATATTTAAAAGACCTGTTGGAAGATGAAGTGCTCCGAATGGAAATTATAAAAGATGAATTGCGTGAAATGAAGGAAAAATATGGGGACGAGCGCAGAACGGAAATTGTTTTTGCGGGTGACGAGATCAGAATGGAGGATATGATCGCTGATGAAGATGTAGTCATAACTATTTCCCACATGGGATACATTAAAAGGACTGCTCTGGCCGAATATAGAACCCAGGGCAGAGGAGGAGTGGGTTCAAAAGGAACTTCAACAAGGGATGAAGATTTTCTTGAACACTTATTTGTTGCCTCTACCCATAATTACCTCATGTTTTTTACTGAACAGGGCCGTTGCTTCTGGCTGAGAGCATATGAAATTCCTGAAGGAAATAAAGGATCTAAAGGGCGGGCTATTCAAAACCTGATCAACATTCCTCCTGGCGATAAAGTAAAAGCGTACATCAATGTAAAAAGTTTATCGGACGAAGCGTATATAAATAATAATTTTATTGTCATGTGTACCAAAAAAGGTACGATAAAGAAAACAACGCTGGAAGCATACTCCCGTCCCCGTCAAAATGGAATCAACGCGATTACGATTCATGAGGGTGACAGTTTGTTGGAAGTGAAACTAACCAATGGAAGTTGCGAAATTATGCTTGCAACCCGCCGGGGAAAGGTCGTGAGGTTTAATGAAACAAAAGTTCGCCCAATGGGAAGAAATGCATCCGGTGTCAGAGGGGTCAATCTGGATGAAGAGGATGGTAATTTGAATGAGGTAATTGGAATGATTGCCCTGCCAGATCCCAGCGTTAATGTGTTGGTTGTTTCTGAAAAAGGTCTTGGTAAGCGTTCTGAACTTGAAGAATACAGAGTGACAAACCGAGGAGGCAAAGGAGTGAAAACAATGAATGTAAATGAAAAGACTGGTAACCTGGTTGCCATCAAAGACGTGACAGATAAAAATGACCTGATGATTATTACAAAGTCAGGCATTACCATTCGCCTGGCAGTTTCTGATCTTCGCCTAATGGGTCGTGCTACTCAGGGCGTACGCTTAATTAACCTCAGAGACGAAGATGAAATCGCCGCAGTTACAAAAGTTGATTCTGAGGAAGAAGTCAATGTGGTACAAGCAGAGGAAGCTTCAGTCCCTCCTCCTTCAGAATAAAAAGGCAGGTCATTGAAGAATAAGAATATTCTCCTATTTTTACCTGAAAATTAACCAACACGATAGCAATATGCTGAGATCTTTTAGAAAATTATTTTTATTGTCATTTTTGATCATAACCTCTGGGTTAGGTGTAAGAGGCCAAGCTCAATTGATTGATAAACAAGCTCCTGTAGATGATGGAATAACAATTCCTTATGAAAAATACAGATTGCCCAATGGTCTTACGGTTATTATCAGTGAAGATCATTCAGACCCTGTTGCAACGGTAATGATAACGTACAAAGTTGGTTCTGATCGGGAAAATATTGGCAGGTCAGGATTTGCCCATTTCTTTGAACACATGATGTTCCAGGGTTCCAAACACCTGGCCAATCACCAGCATTTCAAGGTTATCGGTGAGGCGGGAGGCGACATGAACGGCAATACAACAGAAGACAGAACACAATATTATAACAATATCCCAAGCAATCAGGTGGAAAAAGCCATCTGGCTGGAATCAGATCGAATGGGCTATTTGCTCGATTCGCTTACAGAAAAGAAGTTTGAAAATCAAAGGGCTACTGTTAAAAATGAAAAATTCCAGAATCAGGTGAATCGACCCTATGGATTGGTGGGAGAGCTTTTGGGACAAACTTTATACCCTTACAAACATCCATATAGCTGGCCTGTAATTGGTTATGTAGACGATTTGGATCGTGCGACCATCGAAGATGTAAAAAACTTTTTTGTGCGCTGGTATGGTCCTAACAACGCGGTACTGACCATTTCCGGTGACGTGGATGCGAAGCAGACTTTGTCTTGGGTTGAAAAATATTTTGGTAATATTAAAAGGGGGCCCGAAGTGGCAAAATTAAAAGTTCCTCCTGTTTCACTCGCGAGCGATAAATATTGCAGCTACAGGGATAAAATTTATTTGCCCCTTTCGGAAAGAGTTTATCCGACTGTGCCTAATTACCATAAAGATGAAGCTCCATTGATTTGTCTGGGAGAAATGATGGGAGATGGAAACAATTCAATTTTCTATAAGAAGTTTGTAAAAACAGAAAAGGCTGCGGCGGCCTATGTTGTTAACAGAAGCAATGAATTGTCAGGTCAATTCACCATTGGTATATATTACTTTCCATCAGACGAAACGATGGAAGATTACGCAGCTTATGATAAAATGTTCAAAGACATTGAAGAACTTACCAAATCTACGTTGGACGAGTTCGCAAGCACGGGAATCACGGATGAATCTTTGCAAAGAATAAAGGCTAAAAATGAGGCTGCAATTTTGGGTGGGATTGAAAGTGCATATGATAAGGCTGCAGTTCTTACCGAATGGGAAATTAAAATAGGACGTCCTTATAACGAAAAAGATGAATTGGAAAGATTCAATAAAGTATCGAAAGAGGATATAATCAGGGTGTTTAATAAATACATTAGAGGTTCAGGAGCAGCTGTTGTTAATGTATATCCACAGGTATCGAATAAAGACACTGTAAAGAGTATCAATCCGAATGCAGGCAAGGAAACAAAGGATGATCCGGAATACAAAAATCTAACATTTACTCCGATGCCTGATTACCCTGCAAATATTCAGCTACCTGTTGCCCAGGCACCTAAAATCGTCAAAATTCCCGAATATTATACGAAGACTTTTGATAACGGCTTGAAAATCATAGGTACTAAAACTACTAAAATTCCCGTAGTTGAAGTTACTTTAAATATAGACGGGGGTGATCTCGTTCTTTCCCCCGAAGAATTGAAAAGAAATGGAATTGCTGAATTAACAGCAGCTTTATTAAATGAAAGTACTCAGAAACACTCAACAGAAGAATTAAGCGCTGAACTGGACAAGATCGGTGCGGATATCAGTTTTAATTCTACAAAAACAGGAACCACTATTTCTTTATTTTGCCTGAAGAAAAATCTGGATGCAGCCTTAGCTCTTTTAAACGAAAAGCTGATGATGCCAGGTTTTAATGAAAAGGATTTTAAAAGGGTGAAAAAAGGTTACAAAGGGGAATTAGGGCAGCAAAAAAGCAATCCTGATTATATCAGTTCAGCTGCGTATGAATCTATACTTTACGGACATACCATTTGGGGAGAGAATCCCTTAAAAAAGAATGTGGATAAACTTGAATTGGCAGATGTGAAAACCTATTATGATAAATTTTATTCTCCCAGCCACTGCAAACTGGTGATAGTGGGAGATGTAGGTCAGGAAGAAATTATTCCCAAACTTGATTTTCTTAAAAACTGGCAAGCGAAGGAATATAAGATTTTTTCCGAAGCAGTTCCTGAAAAAACCGAACCGCAGGTTTACATAGTTGACAAAATCGGTGCACCAGTCTCCATTATTTCGATGGGTCATTCTTCTTTACTTTATAACGCAACCGGTGATTATTATAAAAACAGGATTGCCAATTTCATGTTAGGGGGTAATTTTAACTCCCGACTGAATCTTAATTTACGGGAAGATAAGGGTTACACCTATGGCATAACTTCAAGTTTTTATGGGGATAGGTACATTGGTTATTTGAAGATTAAATCTGCTGTTAAAAGGCAGAAGACAGGCAACTCCCTGGTAGAAATAATCAAAGAAACAGATAATTACATAAAGAATGGTTTAAGCCAGGAAGATATTGATTTTACCAAGAACTCCCTTCTAAACAGTGAAGCCATGAGGTATGAAACAAATGATGCCAAGGCTACCTTCCTGGACAGAATCATCGATTATAATCTGGATAAAGATTTTACGTTAAAGCAATCACAGATTTTGAAGGACCTGACAAGGGAAGATTTTAATAATCAGATCAAAAAAGCCTATGACCCAAGCAAAATGTTTATTGTCATTGTGGGTGATAAATTTGCTATAAAAAAACAAATGGAATTAATTAATTTCAATACAAAGGACTTCAATGATAAGCTGAATATCAAGAAATTCAAAGAGATCGAAGTGGATTGAGACGAATTGAACGTTTATTGAATGGCAAAAAAAAAACCAGTTGAAAATAAAGGTTTTTGGTCTGCCTACAAAGTCCAGATCTTTGTCATTGGAATTGTAGTCACGTTACTTTATTTAAGAACCACCACATATAGTTATGTGGGGCTGGATGATAATCTGCTTATTCAGGAAAATTACAAATTCATCAAAAATCCGGGAAACATTCCTGGTGCCTTTATTCACGATGTTTTCTACAACCCCTCTTCTCCTAATAGTTCAAGTGGATTTTACTACAGGCCTCTTCTGACCGTCTCCTTAATACTGGATTCACAGTTTAGTGGCCATTCTTCAATTGGAGGGCCTTCTCCTAATTTTTATCATTTCAGTAACTTACTGATTCATCTGATTTGCTGCCTCTTGTTTTTTCGTTTTTTGTTGCTTTATGGGTATAACGCTGCCATTGCTCTGACAGGTGCTTTATTACTGGGGATTCACCCAATACTTTCTCAGGCGATCGGGTGGATTCCAGGAAGAAATGACTCGATGCTTACACTCTTTATTCTAGCCTCATTGATTTATTTTAAAAAATTTCTGGATTCTGAAAAACGAAATGCGTTATACATGCATATTTTATTCTTTGGCCTGGCATTATTTACCAAGGAAACAGCTGTTTTTTTACCACTCATCAGCTTCTTCTATTATTTTGTGATTTTCAAAAAAGAACTGAACTGGAGAGAGAAGACTATTGTAGAAAAATTTCGTTATCTGTCATTGGGTTATCTGGTCATGGTTTTGATTTGGTTTTTTCTTCGAAGAAATGTTGTTTCGCATACTCAAGCTGACTTGTCGTTAACCCACTTAATCAGAACTTTTATTGACAATTTCCCAATTTATCTGCAGCTCATTCAAAAAATAATTTTCCCGTATAACCTGTCTATCATGTCTGTTGCAAAGGACACTCAATATGTCTTAGGTTTAATATTGGTTGCGGTTGTTCTGGTTCTTCTTGCGTTTAGCAGGAACAAGAGATGGACTTATTTATTCTGGGGATTTATCTGGTTCAATATTTTCTTATTACCAAGTTTTCTGGTTCCGATTCTTACTGGATTTGAACACAGAACCTA
>Ga0206823_1001_pt1 | contig 46905 bp, 37 predicted proteins | sample Alteio_BWOrgCont_81_FD_152868 | JGI IMG/M metagenome (GOLD analysis project Ga0206823, IMG submission 152868) | Enriched cells from forest soil in Barre Woods Harvard Forest LTER site, Petersham, Massachusetts, United States -... | ecosystem: Environmental > Terrestrial > Soil > Temperate forest >...
AGGGGATCCTTTTTTTTTGAAAGTGTTTTTGTCTCGTCGACTAAATAGATGCATTTATCTTTACAAAATATTTTGTACAAGGTTTTCCAATTATTATAAGAGATTAAATTAAATAGTTATATTCGCCCAATGATAAAGAACGAGGAGAGTGCGCTCAAAATTGCCGAATTTTTACTTCAAATCAAAGCGATAAAATTACAACCTGATAATCCATTTACCTGGGCTTCAGGCTGGAAATCACCGATCTATTGTGACAACAGGAAAACCCTTTCTTATCCGAAAATAAGGACCAACATCAGACAACAGTTCGTTGAAATGATTAACCTTGAATTCGGCAAACCTGATCTGATTGCTGCAGTTGCAACAGGAGGTATAGCACATGGGGTGCTTGTTGCACAGGAGCTTGGCCTTCCTTTTGTTTACGTACGTTCTGAAGCGAAAGTGCATGGGCTTGGTAATGTAATAGAAGGAGTGGTTGAAAGCGGGCAGTCGGTGGTTGTCATTGAAGACCTGATTTCCACAGGCGGAAGCAGCCTGAAAGCTGTTGAAGCCCTTCGCAAAGAAAGATGCACCGTGAAAGGGTTAATCTCCATCTTTTCATATGGTTTTAAAACAGCAGATGAAGCGTTTAAAAAATCAAAGTGCAACGCTGTTTCTCTCTGCGATTATGATGCACTTGTTAAGCAAGCCCTTAAATCAAAATATATTACAGACAATGATTTACAATCACTTCAGAGTTGGAGGGAAAATCCATCTGACTGGAAAAAAGAAGTAAAAGTCTAATTCGCTCCATGACAACAATTGAAAGCAGTAAAGTAGAAATCAACAAGTCTGCGGAAAACCTGTTTAATTACCTCAGCAATTTTAACAATTTCAAACATTTAATGCCACCGCAAGTGGATAACTGGTCCTCCACTGAAGACGAATGTTCTTTCACGATTAAAGGCATGGCTACCATCGGAATGAAAATTGTTGAAAAAACTCCTTTCAGCTACATTAAAATAGTTTCCAATGGAAAGGTACCGTTTGATTTTATATTGCATACAAAGCTGGATGTCATTTCTCCTGAAAAGACAAATGGACAACTTGTTTTTGAAGCCGAATTGAATCCCATGATAAAAATGATGGTTGAAAAACCACTTACTAATTTTTTTAACATGCTGGCAGAAAAAATAAAGGATATCAGATAAACTTAATTTCCTTAAAATTGTAAGCTGAAACTTCCCCTGATTTTTGCTCAAGAATAAGCTTACCCTGATCGTTAACATCCTTCAATACTGCTTCGAAAACCTTTCCCTCACGCTCGAATTTAAGTTCCTGATTAAGTCCATAAAGCAGTCTCTTGTAGTCCGTGTCCAGAAAATGCAATTGACCTGAGCCAAGTTCCAGATACCTGAATTCTATTTGTCTGCATACTTCAGAAAGACACTCTTTTAAGTCAAGCGGTTGACCTGTCATCCGCTTTATTGAAGTTGCCGATTTTAGTTCGGCAAATTCAATCTGGTTGACATTTAATCCAATCCCAAGGATGCTGGATTCAATTAAATCACCTTTTATCAAATTCTCGATCAGGATTCCAGCAATTTTTTTTCCTGCAAAATAAATGTCATTGGGCCATTTGATTTTAATCAAGGATTGCAGGTGATAAAGTCCGGTAATCTCTGTAATACATTCAGCAACAGCAAGGGAAACAACTTTTACCAGTAAAAATTGCTTTGCTACCATCAGTCTTGGGTGTAAAATAACACTGAAAGTCAGATTTTGATATGGTTCGCTCAGCCAACTATTTCCCCGCTGGCCCTTACCAGCAGTCTGCTCCTGGGCCCATACAATGGTTCCTTCTGAAGGAAGATGGTTTTTGCAAAGCTCAAGTGCATAATCATTCGTTGATTCAACGGAAGGAAGCTCAACCAGATTTTGTCCTATAAATAACGTTTTCAAGAGGGTTTTATCTGAATTAATGCTTATTTTTGTAAGCATATTGCTAAAGTAATCCAATTATTTTGAATGGTTAAAAAGAAAAAAAAGTCTCCCACATCACCCTTGTTAAAAGCAGTTATTAAAGGAATTCAGGAATTAAAAGGATTAAACATTGTTTGCCTAGACCTAAGAAAAATACAAAACGCGGTCTGTGATCATTTTATAATTTGCGAAGGAACGGCCACTACGCAAGTCAGTGCGATCGCAGACTCCATCAAACACGAAGTCAGAAAAGAAACCGGAGAAAAACCCTATCATTCGGAGGGATATGAAAATTCCCAATGGATTTTAGTAGATTATATTACAGTAGTTGTACACATTTTCCTCCCGGATGTCCGTGGATTCTATAACCTGGAGGATCTTTGGGCAGATGCTGAAATGCTTGTTCCAATTGAGAATTAAACGGATTTACTAAAAAAATGAGTGAAGACCCCAAAAAAACAGAGAATAAAAATCAATTCGATAAGGTAAAGGAACGTTTATCAAAAAAGCCCCAGTTACCCAAGAACTCCTTTAATATTTACTGGATCTATGCAATCATATTGGCCATACTTCTGGGAATCGAGTTGTTCAGCACTTTTGGATCAGAAGGAAAAGAAGTAAGCACGGGCAGATTCCTGCAGGAAATGCTCAAGAAAAATCATGTGAAAAGAATTGTTGTCGTAAATGGAGATCTGGCAGAAATTTACATTAAAAAAGACAGTTTGTTGCTGCACCAATATGATTCTGTAAGGACCAAATCGATGGGAAGCGGTATTAATCCAGGGCCTCATTTTCAGATAAGAAACCTTGATTACGAAAGTTTTGATCGCGAAGTAACAGAAGTTCAGAAAGATATGCCGATTAATGACAGGGTGTACCTTGAAAAAGTAACACGAACGAACTGGTATGAACCAATCAGCACTTTCATTATCCCGGTTGTCATCCTGATTATTATTTGGATCATTGTTATGCGCCGAATGGCAGGAGGAGGAGGAGGAGGACAAATTTTCAACATAGGAAAATCAAAAGCCCAGCTTTTTGATAAAGATACTAATGTCAATATAACGTTTAATGATGTGGCAGGTTTAGAAGGAGCTAAAATTGAAATAAAGGAGATTGTGGACTTCCTGAAACAACCCAAAAAATATACTGAACTGGGGGCCAAAATTCCAAAAGGTGCGCTGCTGGTTGGTCCTCCCGGTACAGGTAAAACCCTGCTGGCCAAAGCCGTTGCAGGGGAAGCGAAAGTACCGTTCTTCTCTTTATCCGGATCAGACTTTGTTGAAATGTTTGTGGGCGTTGGAGCATCAAGGGTGCGTGACCTGTTCAGACAGGCAAAAGAAAAAGCTCCCTGCATCATTTTCATTGACGAGGTGGATGCTGTCGGGCGTGCAAGGGGTAAAAGTCCGATGACCGGCGCAAATGATGAGCGGGAAAGTACCCTGAATCAGCTGCTTACTGAAATGGATGGTTTTGGCACAAACAGCGGAGTCATTATCCTTGCGGCAACAAACAGAGCCGACGTTTTAGACAGAGCACTTTTACGTGCGGGACGTTTTGACAGACAGATTTATGTTGACATGCCCGACAAAAATGAAAGGCTTGAAATTTTTAAAGTTCATTTGAAACCTTTAAAACTGGCTCCGGGGCTTGACATTGAATTCCTTGCAAAACAAACTCCCGGATTTTCAGGGGCTGACATTGCTAACGTATGCAATGAAGCCGCTCTGATAGCAGCACGCCATGATAAAAAAATTGTGGATAAACAGGATTTTCTCGATGCCGTTGACCGGATCATCGGAGGTCTTGAAAAGCGAAATAAAATCATCTCTGCAAATGAGAAGAAAGTCATTGCATTTCACGAGGCAGGTCATGCATCTGTGAGCTGGTTGTTGGAACATGCTTCTCCACTGGTGAAAGTCACCATTGTTCCCAGGGGGCGTTCACTGGGAGCTGCCTGGTACCTTCCGGAAGAACGCCAGATAACAACCACTGAACAACTTTTTGATGAACTATGTGCTGCACTTGGAGGAAGGGCCGCCGAAGAAATTATTTTCGGGAAAATTTCTACCGGAGCATTGAGTGATCTGGAAAAAATAACAAAACAGGCTTATGCCATGGTGATGTATTATGGGCTGAATGAAAAAGTAGGAAATGTCAGTTTTTACGATTCTACCGGTCAGTCAGAATATGCATTTAACAAGCCCTACAGTGAAAAGACTGCTCAGATAATAGATGAAGAAGTAAGCAAATTAATTGAACGGGCCTATGTAAGGACCAAAGATATTCTGACAAAGAACAAGAGTCTGCTTACCCGGCTTGCTGAACTTTTACTGGAGAAAGAAGTTATTTTCAAGGAAGACCTGGAACAGATTTTTGGTGAAAGGCCATTTGATAAGAAGGAAGATGTCATTCTTGCACAAAGCAAGCCTGCTGAACAACCTAAATCTGCTGAACAACCTAAATCCTCTGAAAATCCTAACCCTGTGACATTGTTTTAATGGAAGACAGTACTTCAAAGGAAAAAATTCTGAAGAAAATCCGGAAGGCCCTGATTCATAAATCAGAAATAGATTTTGGAATCGTTGATTTTGATTCTGAAATCTATGCGAAATCAGAAGAACCCTCCGATGTTTTATTTGCCCAGAACTTAACTGAAATTAACGGAAAATTTGCTTTTTGCGAAAACGAAAATGATTTCATTGAAACATTCAGCTCCCTGATAAAAGAAAATAATTGGGACAATATTTTTTGCCTGGAAGACAAAATAAAAACCTTGCTTGAAAAAGGAAAAATTAATTATTCCGACAAGGAAAGTGACTTTCAGAGTGTCAATGTGGGTGTTACCGGATGTGAATACCTTGTAGCACGGACGGGGAGCGTAATTGTAAGTTCAAAACAAGCATCCGGAAGACGACTTCCTGCATATTCCAATTACCACATTGTGGTCGCTTACAGAGATCAGTTGGTTCACAATGTGGGAGATGCCCTGACAGGCATAAAAAATAAATATGGCAGCAACATGCCTTCCCTTATATCAACCATCACAGGACCCAGCCGGACGGCCGATATTGAAAAAACACTGGTTCAGGGAGCACATGGACCTAAAGAAATTTATGTTTTGTTAATTGATTCCATAGCGAAAGATTAACCGACTTGTTGCAGCGATCAATAACCGGAGCCGTATTTGTAATCGTATTGATTTCCGCTATCCTTCTGGGTCAATTCACCTTTACAGGTATATTTTTTATTGTCGCCCTGACGGGATTAAAGGAGTTTTATACCCTTGCTGAAAAAACAAATCACCAGCCTCAGAGGACCATGGGGCTGATATTAGGAGTCTTGCTTTATATTTCAATTTCTTGCTATTTCATAGCATCGCTCCGGTCAATAGCTTTAATACCTCTTGCAATTATTTTACCAGGTATTTTTGCGGTTTTCATTGCTGAGTTGTACAGAAAAAAAGAAAACCCTTTCGGCAATATCGCTTTTACACTTTTAGGCATTGCTTATGTTGTTCTTCCTTTTGGTGTGCTGAACTGTATCGCCTTCCATACCCTAAGAATTTCAAATGCTCCCTTTCATGAAATGATTTACAGGCCCCATTTGATCTTAGGGGTCTTTATCATTCTTTGGTCGAATGATACCGGTGCCTATTTATCGGGAAAGACATTTGGCAAACATAAACTCTTCGAGCGAATTTCCCCCGGAAAAACCTGGGAAGGTACGATCGGCGGAGGGCTCATCAGCCTTTCGACTGCGTATGTACTTTCGTTTTTGTTTAATGAATTGACCGCCATAAGCTGGCTTGCCGTTTCACTTATCATTATCATTTTCGGAAATTTCGGAGACCTGGTAGAATCTTTATTTAAAAGAAGTATAAACACAAAAGATTCAGGGGTCCTTTTACCTGGCCATGGCGGAATACTGGATCGCTTTGACAGTCTTATTCTGTCTTCCCCTTTTTTATTTTTGTACCTTGCTTTTACAAATAATTTATGATACACAAAGAAGGATATCCTACCATCGTTTTATCCCTGACCTTTTGTCTGGTAATTATTTTTCTTAGTCAATACCTCAGCTCATCTCCGCTGTTACATGGTCTTGCATATGCCCTGTCTCTTTTTTTAATGGTAATCGTATTGCAGTTTTTCCGGAATCCAGGCCGCAAAACGATTCTGAATGACAATCATGTCATTGCACCGGCAGATGGAAAAGTGGTGGTCATAGAAGAAGTGACAGAAGAGGAATATTTTAAGGACAAACGTATTCAGGTATCTATTTTCATGTCCCCCTTGAATGTTCACGTAAACCGCTACCCCATCAGTGGCTTTGTAAAATATGTCAAATACCATGCGGGATTGTATCTGGTGGCCTGGCATCCGAAATCATCCACAGAAAATGAACGCACTACCATTGTAGTTGAGAACAAAAATGGAAAGGCTGTCTTATTTCGTCAGATAGCAGGAGCAATGGCCAGAAGGATTGTTTATTACTGCAAATCAGGCGATGCTGCTGTCCAGGGTGCCCAATTTGGATTTATCAAATTCGGCTCAAGGGTGGATATCTTACTTCCTCCCGGGACAAAAATAAACGTGAAACTTAATGAAACCGTCCAGGGAGGAATTTCGACTATTGCCGAATTTCAGGGTTGATTGCCTTACCTCGAATCAGGAATAAATTTCAAAGAAACTGAATTGACACAATAACGCAATCCTGTTTCCTTTGGACCATCATCAAAAACATGTCCAAGGTGGCCACCACAACGGGCGCAGGTAATCTCGGTCCGTTTCATCCCCAAGGTAAAATCATCTGTTTCAATAATATTTCCTTTGGCGGCCTCCCGATAAAAACTGGGCCATCCGCAACCTGCGTCAAACTTTGTATCGGAGGTAAACAATAAATTGGCGCAGGCTGCACACACATAGGTTCCCGCTGCAACGTTTTTTTCATACTGCCCGCTAAAAGGGCGTTCAGTACCTTTTTGCCTGAGTACCCTGTATTGTTCAGGAGTCAGGATTTTCTTCCAGTCTTGTTCTGTTTTTTTTTCAGCCTCACTCATTTTCTAACACCTGAAAAGGATTCAGGTCTTTATGCTTTAATTTTCGAACGTATGATATTTAATGCACCGCCAGCTTTAAACCACTCGATCTGCTGGGCATTGTAACTGTGATTCACTTTAAACTCCTCTTTGCTTCCACTGTCATGATTTAATATCAGGGTCAACTGTACTCCAGGAGAAAAGGATTTTAACCCAGTAACATCTATGGTATCGTTTTCAAGAATCTTATTGTAATCATCCTTATTCACAAAGGTGAGGGCAAGCATCCCTTGTTTTTTGAGATTGGTTTCGTGAATGCGGGCAAACGATTTTACAAGAACTACCCGAACACCCAGGAACCTTGGTTCCATGGCAGCATGTTCGCGGGAAGAACCTTCCCCATAATTTTCATCCCCGACAACGATCGAGCCCATTCCCCTGGTTTTGTATTGACGCTGGACCTTCGGAACCGATTCATATTCGTCCGTCAGTTGATTTTTTACAGAATCTGTTTTATCATTGAATGCATTGAGAGCGCCGATGAGCATGTTGTTGGAAATATTGTCCAGGTGGCCCCGGAATTTCAACCAGGGTCCGGCCATGGAAATATGGTCGGTAGTACATTTTCCTTTTGCCTTGATCAGGAGCTTCAATCCTTTCAGGTCCGTGCCCTCCCATGCCGGAAAAGGGTCCAAAAGCTGTAAACGTTCCGAAGAGGGTGAAACCAATACTTCTACCGAACTGCCATTGGCCGATGGAGCCTGGTAACCGGCATCTTCCACTGAAAATCCTTTGGGAGGAAGTTCCAGGCCTTTGGGCTCTTCCAATTTTACTTTTTCTCCCTTTTCATTCTGAAGGTAATCCGTCAAAGGGTTAAAAGACAAGTTCCCTGCAAGCGCAAGAGCAGTAACGATTTCAGGTGATGCCACAAAAGCATGGGTATTTGGATTCCCGTCATTTCTCTTGGCAAAATTCCGGTTGAACGATGTAATAATGGAATTCTTTCTGTTTGGATCCGAGGAGTGCCTCGCCCACTGTCCGATGCAGGGTCCGCAGGCATTCGCCAGGACGACTCCACCTATTTTTTCAAACTCACCGAGAAAGCCATCTCTTTCAACGGTATATCGCACTTGCTCAGATCCCGGAGTAATCGTAAACTCTGATTTAACCTTCAAGCCTTTACTGATGGCCTGTTTGGCAATAGATGCCGAACGGGAAATATCTTCGTAGGATGAATTGGTGCAGGATCCGATCAAACCGACCTCCAGCTTTGAAGGCCAGCCCTTTTCCTTCACAGCAGCAGAAAATTTAGAAATCGGCCAGGCAAGGTCAGGAGTGAACGGACCGTTAATGTGAGGTTCCAGTTCAGAAAGATTTATTTCGATCAACTGGTCAAAATAGTTGGCAGGGGTTTCGTAGACTTCTTTATCGCCTCGTAAATGTTCCATCACTTTGTCAGCCAGCTCTGCGATGTCTTTCCGGTCGGTTCCGCGGAGGTATTCACTCATTTTTTTATCGTAACCGAATACTGAAGTCGTCGCACCTATTTCTGCACCCATATTGCAAATGGTTCCTTTTCCAGTGCACGAGAGGGAATCAGCACCCTCACCAAAGTACTCCAAAATCGCATCGGTACCACCTTTCACTGTCAGAATTCCTGCCACTTTTAAGATGACATCTTTAGAGGAAGTCCATCCGGATAATTTACCGGTCAGCTTCACTCCTATTATTTTTGGCATTTTCAATTCCCAGGGAAGCCCTGCCATCACATCACAAGCATCTGCTCCACCCACTCCGATGGCGATCATACCTAATCCTCCGGCATTCACTGTATGGGAATCAGTTCCGATCATCAATCCTCCGGGAAAAGCATAATTCTCCAGAAGAACCTGGTGAATGATTCCTGCACCCGGTTTCCAAAAACCAATACCATATTTGTTTGAAACGGAAGAAAGGAAATTATATACTTCTTCGTTTACTTTAATGGCTCTTTCCAAATCTTCCTTTGCTCCTGATTTTGCTGTTATCAAATGATCGCAGTGAACCGTCGAAGGCACGGCCACTTTCGGACGGCCTGCCTGCATGAATTGCAATAGTGCCATTTGAGCCGTTGCATCCTGCATGGCCACCCTGTCAGGATTAAAGTCAACATAAGACTTTCCGCGCTCATAAGGTTTTGAAGGTAAATTTTCCGTCACATGGGAATAAAGTATTTTTTCGGTAAGCGTCAGTGGTTTTCCTGTTAGTTTACGGATTGCCGCAATTCCGGAGGGTAGGTTCGCGTAAACATTTTTAATCATTTCAATGTCGAATGCCATATCGTTTGTGGTATTGGTTAAATATCTTGATTATCAGTCATTGATGATAACGAAAGTAACAAATTTCAGAATTTTTAACTGAAATTTTGCTACAAAACCAATAAATATATAGCTGATTATTTTTACACAGCTATGAACAATAAAAAATATAACAATAATTATTGGGTTATTCCGTTTTCCAAAAAAGAAGAAAACGAATATCCATGAAAACCAAATCAAAATTAATTCTGTCAATTCTATTCCTGATTCCATTTTTTTCAAAGGCAAAAGATTCGGATTCCACATTAAAATCAAAAAATCAACGGATAGAAGTTGGATTTTCTTTGGGTTGCCTACTTCCTATAGGAGATTACGCCTCTAAAACAGGCAATAACCCTGCCTGTGCTACAATCGGCGGGGAAAATACGTTTAGCCTGACTTATCGCTTTTCTAAATTTATTGGTGTTGGAATTGAAGCGGGCATCTTTGATAATTACGCAAACAACGGCTATTTTATCAGCAGGTTAGGGCAAATACCAAATGACAACACTCAGGTATCTGGGTACCCCCAATGGATGGGCTCCTATTATTCAGCAGGTATACGATTATACTATCCCATAAAAAAAATTCTATTCAGGGCTGGAATTAATGCTGGCAGAATGAATATTAATGAACCTGGTATCAGCTATAATTGGGGTACTTCCTCAACTACTTCTTCTACTGATGGTGATTTTAGAATCAATAATAGTCACTGCTATAGTAACAATGCTGAAGCGGCTTGCTATAAATTTTCCTTAAATGCATGTTATTACTTAAATAAAAGATTTGACTTCATTGCACAAGTTTCATATCTATACGCAAAACCTGATATCAATCAAACAACGGAGACCTATATTTATTCCAACCCTGTTGTGGTATCTCCAAATATAACATCCTATGGGAATGTCAGTCAGAATATTAATCAAACAAGCTTTCTGCAACCTGTATCAAACATCGGATTATCTTTGGGAGTAATTATTAAATTATTATAATATTTTCCTGCCTCTTTTCGCATTTCGTTTATCTTTGAAATTAGTCCTGTATTTCAGGATGAGGAAATCAGATCGAATTTTTGATTGATGCGAAAAAAAATACTACTCTCCCTTTTATTGGTTCTGTTCAATCTGTTAAGTAAAATTTACGCACAGGACACCCTTTCTTTTAAGGATCCGGGCTTGCACAAATTCATGAAAAAATCGGTCGGAGGTTTACCAGACACCACACTATCAGGAATTATCTGGGATAAATCGAACAAAGCAATTCTTCCCTTTGTGAATATTTATTTGGAGGATGAAAACAAAAAACCGATTGCCTCCACACAAACCGATTTAGGCGGAAGGTTCAATTTTACATTTAAATTTGATTCTGTTTCCACCCTGTATTTTACTTTAAAATTAGGCTATTCAGGGTATCGGACCCTGGTCATTACCGGTATCCCCAAAGAAAGAAATTATTTTGAGCTGGAACTCAGGGATGACGGATCTGTTCCAAACCCGGCAAACGGTGTGATCATTTCAGAAACAGATATTTTTTCGAAACCATTTAATGGCGAAGGCTATATGCAGGTTTACAGGGAAGACAAAAAAATTTCAAAGGAAGGCGTTTTTCATAAATACCGGTTGACCGAAGGTCGCTATTATATTTACGATGAAAACGAGGTATTGCAGCGAATCGCCTTGTATAAAGACGGCAAATACATTGCTGATAAACCGACCATCAAATAGGAAAAAGATTGCCCCCGTCTAAACGGAGGCAATCCTCATCCAATTTAACCCACCAACTTATTTTGAAATCAGGATCCTTTTTGTAGAAACCTGGTTTTCGGTACCCAGTTTCAGCAGGTAAATTCCTGAACTGAGACCTGCAACATTGACCTGTGTCTGGTAATCCCCTGAAGTTTTAAAATCATTTTCGATTTTCATGACTTCATTTCCAAGCACATCGTATAATTCAATATCAACGGCTGTACTACCTGCAAGTGAATAGGATACATTCACATGATCCCTTGCAGGATTCGGGAAAATATTCAGGTGAAAATCCTGCTCAGGCTGTTGTCCAATACCAGCGGTTGAAAGATTGGGGTTGCTGATATTGACATGGGTAAAACTCAGGTTCTGCATTCTGAAAATAGAATCAAGGAGACAGAAGTTTGCTGAATCCCCGCAAGCATTGAACACAGTTACGCATATGTTATAAAAGGCACCTGTAGGATAGGTATGGCTGACCCAGAATCCTGATGAGCTGGTTCCATCCCCCCAGTACCAGGTAACACTGACCGTATTTGGAGAATAATAAGTCCATAGATCATACCAGTGAGGCACTCCTGATGGGCTGCAAACATAACTGACTGAAGGAGGAGCACAAGTACAGTTGATGGAAACAGAAGCCTCAGCCGTATTGCCTTTTGAATCTGTAACGGTGAGCGTGTAGGTTCCATTTGCCAATGGCCCGTCGTTTGAATTTCTACTGCCGTCTGACCAATTGTATGTGTAGGGGTAATAGCCACCGGATACATTAGCGTATGCGTATCCGGCAATGCCTTTGGAACTATCCTGCAGGCATTGTGAAGCAATGGATACCGAAAGCGGAGGTGTAACACAATAAATAGTTACTACCGAGATTGCGTTATTACTTTTTGAGTCTGTCACGGTAACGGTGTAAGAACCATTTGCCAATGGTCCGATTTTCTGACTGACAGAACCATCAGACCAGCGATAAGTATAGGGAGGATATCCTCCGGTACCTTGAGTATAGGCATAACCTTCTGTTCCGTTGAAACTCGAATCCTGGTAACAAAAACTGTAGGTTGAATCGGAAAGCGGAGGAGTGACACAGTATACGGTTACATTCGAAGTGGCCATATCGCCATGCCCATCCATTACTGTTACAGTATAAATTCCATTTGCAACCGGCCATACATATGAATTTGTATTTCCATTGGACCAGTTGTAGCTATAAGGGTAATATCCACCCGAAGCATATACGCTAAGTTCTCCTGCATAACCAACAGAACTATCCTGCAGGCAATTCGAATAGGCGTAAATGTAAAGCGGAGGGGTAATGCAGGATACAGTGACAGATGATGTGGCTGTTGCATTGTGGGCATCTGTTATCGTTACGGTATAGTTTCCATTTACCAATGGATAATCATTGGAAGAGGTCGCACCGTTTGACCACCTGTAGGAATAAGGGTAGAATCCACCTGAAGCATAGGCATTCGCATACCCCTCATTACCTTGTGATGTATCATTTAAACATTGGTAAGAGGCATAAGCAGACAAGGGAGGTGTAACACAATAAACCGTTACATCTGAAGTAACACTGTTTCCTTTCGAATCTGATATCGTCAGGGTATAAGATCCGTTTGCCAGCGGGCCATCAAAAGAGCTTGTACTGCCATCCGACCATTTGTATGTATAAGGGGGGTATCCGCCTGCAGGATATGTGTAGGCGTAACCAACTGTTCCCGCTGAATTCGTATCCTGGTAGCAATAAGAATAGGTTGAATCCGACAGAGGAGGAGTCACGCAGTACACCGTCACAGTTGAAGCAGCCGTGTTTCCTCTGACATCCGTTACGGTTACCGTATACGTTCCATTCACCAATGGGCCATCGTAATAATTTTTTGTTCCATCTGACCATAAATAGGTGTAGGGATAGTAGCCACCTGCCCCGTAAGCATACGCGTATCCTGTCCAGCCACTTCCTGAGTTTGAATCGTTGTAACAATTGGTATAAGGTGTAACGGTTAGGGGTGGAATTACACAGTCTACAGTAATGGAGGAGGTTATCATGCTCCCTTTTGCATCTGTAATTGTTACAGTGTAATTACCATTTACCAGGGGACCATTAAAATAGGTTTTGCATCCATTTGACCATAAATAGGTATAAGGAGCGTATCCGCCTGTTGGATATGTATACCCGTATCCGATTGTCCCATTTACCAGGTTAGAATCCTGAACACAATATGTATAAGACGAATCAGAAAGAGCAGGAGTAATGCAATTAACCAGCACCGTTGCAGTCGCTGTTTGTCCTTTCGAGTCTGTTGCAGTAACTGTGTAATTGGCATTTGACAATGGATAATCCGTTTCATTGACAGAACCATCTGACCATTTGTAGGTGTAAGGGGCAATACCTCCACTTGCAGCGGCATACCCGTAACCAACATATCCCAATGAAGAATCCTGAAAACATTGCGAGCTGGCGGTTACAGCAATTGGCGAAATAACACAATTAACCTGAACGGATGAAATCCCTGAATTACCTTTTGAATCAGTAACTGTTACTGAATAAATAGCATTGGGTAATGAATAAACACTTTGATTGGTTGATCCGTCAGACCACCTATAAGTGTAGGGAGGAAATCCTCCACTTGCGGTCACGAAAACCTCTCCAAGGTAACCACTGGATATCAGGGTATCCGTATAACAACCTGAAGTTGCCGATACCGACAATAGCGAATTGCCACAACTAACATATGCCGAACCTGTGTCGATTCCTTTCGTATCATACACGGTCACCGAATAATAACCATTAGCCGCCGGAACAATCATATTGCTTGTACTTCCATCAGACCATCTGTAAGTTGCTGTTTTGCTGGAATCAAGTACCCAGACACTTCCTGTATAAACCATTGTTATGGGGTTGAAAGAACAACTAGAATAAACTTGTATGGGTTTATAAACCTGGGATGAAGCATTGTGCACAACCAACGCTGTCAACAGCATAAAAATTTTAGTCATTTGAAGAAACGTTGTTTTCATTTGTTTTTATTGTTTAGTTGATATAATTTGGTTCCGTTATATTTATCGGTGCTGCATCAAAGACAATGGGGTTTTAATTTAGTTGCCTGATAGGCCTTTAAAAAAATTTAAATAGCTGATAATCAATCGAATAAATTTAAGTCAGGCAACTTTTTAAATTTTTAAAGTCTATTAAATGAGCGGGCCATGCAGGATGACATTCAGTTGATAGAAGAATGCAAACAACGCAGCAATTCGGCCTTCGAAAAGTGCTATAATAAATATGCTCAGAAAATGAAAGGTGTAGCATACAGGTACCTGGGAGATCATGCAAAAGCAGAAGATGTGCTGCATGATTCCTTTGTAAAAGTATACGAAAAAATCAATACGCTAAAGGACAATACCTTATTTGAAGGATGGCTGAGAAGAATTGTTGTCAATCAGGCCCTCGATTTACTTAAAAGTGAAAAAAAATTGAAAGAAATAGAACATGCCGGGCAACTAAATCAGGATGATGAGTCTTCCAATAGTGAGGGGTATGGAACTATTTCGAGTAAACAACTTTCAGATGCTTTGGCTTCGCTTCCAATGGGTTATAAAACAATTTTTAATTTGCACGTGGTGGATGGATTTCAGCACAAGGAAATCGCAGAACGCCTTGGAATATCGGAAGGAACTTCCAAATCTCAGCTGGCTAAAGCAAAACTATTTTTAAAGAAAAAACTGGAAAAGCCTGTACAGATAAATGAAGAATGAGGAGGATGTCGTAGAGTCACTCTACAAAGATAATTTTCATGACCCGGAGCTCCCTGTTTCAAAGGATCTCTGGCTACGCATTTCCGGTACCATCGAGCGGAAGAGGCGCAGAAGAGTTTTAGGAATTGTATTATTCAGCGGCATTCTGCTTGGCACAGCCCTCTATATTGTCTGGCCAAGCAAGCCGGCTGTAGATCAGACAGCATCTGTTGCGAAATTAAATGGTATAACGAACCAACCGACCCTATCTGGAAAGGAAGAAACCACCGTCGCTGCAGATCAAAACCGTCAGAACAAGGAAATAGCTGTCAGAACTGGAAACCCGGTCAGAAATGAACCGTTTGCCGGGCAGCAAGCGTCGGTTGCTAAACTGCACATATCGGTTACGGAGACATCAGGTTCAGTTGCTGATCAGCAAATTTCGGTTCCCGATCAGCACGTTGCAGTTCCGGATCAAAAGGTTTTGCTTGCCGATCAAAAAGTTTCCGATGATTCCATTGCACTCCATAAAGATTCTGCTGCTGCTCCTGCAATGCCCGCGACGCATTTATTGGGTGACAACGCTCCTCCTGCTCCGGTGCTTTCCTCTAAAGCATATTTAACAGCACAAGTAGGTGGTCTTTTCCCTGCAATGAGCATGAGTAACCCGGCATTGGGGAACAATGTTGCCGGTAGCAAAATTCAAAACACCGGATTTTCAGCAATGGTCAACGCAGGAATTGCATTTAAAAACAATTGGAATGTGAGTATTGGCATCTGTATTTCCCATTTTCAGGGATCTTTTTCAAGCAGCGGAACTGCAGTGAGCAATGGAAATGACAGCGTTGCTTTATACAGCAAAGACGTGCTGCATACGTATTTAGGCAAACGGGATTCTGTTTTCACCAACGTAAAAAATTACACGGCTTCCACGCATTTCAATGCTGAACTCATAACCGTTCCTGTTTCGGCAGCATACCGGATACCATTGAATGAACGTTGGGGCCTTGATCCGTTCCTTGGCCTGGGGTTAAATTATCTCTTTAGTGGTCGTGCCTCTTACAACGATCAGGCTACCAATGAACTGATTACTGAGAATAACGCATCGTTCAAAACCTTTTCTGTATCAGCGATGGGTGGGGTAATGGTCGAATACCAGATCACGGAGAAATGGAGAATCTGCCTTGCACCTTCTTATTCCTACTTTGTCGGAAACCTGTACAAAGATTCTGATGCATTGAAAATTGCCCCTTCAGGCGTTACTATTTCTGCTGGATTCAGGTATTTTATAAAATAGTGCTTAATGTGTAAAACAAGTTACTACTTTATTACAGCCTTCCTCTTACCAATTACAACTTTTGCCCTGAAAGGTTCAGGGCCAGCCCGCTTTCTGGAAAACAAAGGTCAGATGGCGGACGTTCAGGGAAAACCTGCTGTAGATTTATTTTTTAAAACATCTTCAAACGGAGTTGATCTGTATGTTACCGGTAAAGGGCTGAGTTATGTTTTTAATAAAATCGAAAAGCTGGAGATTCCGGGATTAAATGATAAAAATAATGCACACAGATGCTCCAATAAGGACGGGGATGAGCACCTTAAAATAAGCTATTGCCGTGCTGACATGGAATTGGTTGGCGCAAAAATAAACAAGGAGAATATTCTCCGTGAATTGGAATGCGAAGACAGGAACGACTATTATCTTGGAGGTATTTGTCCTGACGGGGTCCTGAATGTTCGCAGTTTTGGAAAGATTACAATCAGGAATGTTTATCCGGGGATTGATTGGGTCATTTATATGGACGATGTCAGGCGGACATCGGGCCAGGTTGTGGGAAGTGCAAAAGGGATAAGTCCCGGCAGCTTGCCGGACAGGCAAAAGTCAGATGGAGCTGTATTAAATACTAACGAATATGGATCAACGACGAACGACTCAAGACTAAATACCAATAGGGATGGCATAAAATATGATTTCATAGTTCACCCGGGTGCAGATCCTTCCCTGATAAAACTCAGATACAAATGGACCGATAAACCGGGTTTGCAAAAAAACGGCACTTTGAAAATAAATACTCCCATGGGAAGCATAGAAGAAGGCATTCCAAGGAGTTTTCAGGAAACCAATCCAAGGCACAGCATAGAAACAAACTATTCCATTAGTGGAAATGACATTCAATTTATCACAGGGGAATATAACAAAGCAGAACCGCTGGACATTGATCCCCAGCTGGTTTGGGCAACCTATTACCCAGGCACCAATGATTACGAAGATGTGTCTTCCATGCAGGATGACGGCACAAATGTATGGGTCACCGGCAGCACCTTATCCGCTGGTTTTCCGACCCTCAACCCATTTGCAGGTGCTTATTTCCAGGGAACCTACGTTGGAATTCAGAATGTCTTTATTATTCAATTTACTACCAGTGGCGTGCGTAAATGGGCGACCTATTATGGAGGAACGGGAGAGGATCTTTGCAATTCTATCCAAAGTGACGGGACTAATGTCTGGCTTACCGGCCAAACCACTTCTGCAGACTTCCCTGTTCTGAACCCGGGTAATGGAGCTTATTTCCAAACCAGAGTGAATCCAGGGGGAAGCTGTTTTGTCCTGCAGTTCAGCATTTCAGGTATCCGCCAATGGGCTACCATTTTTGGCGGAACAGGAAAGGGCGGTGATGTTGGCAATTCTATCCAAAGTGATGGCAAAAATGTCTGGGTCACTGGTAACACGACTTCGCCAGATTTTCCTACACACAATCCGGGAAATGGTTCAACCTGGTTTCAGGGGTCTTACCTGGGTTCCAGTAAGGGTAATGCATTCATCCTTCAATTCAGCACAAGCGGAATGTGCAAATGGTCTACCTATTATGGTGGAAGTGGAGATGATGCGGGCAATTCCATCCAGTGTGACGGCAGCAATGTCTGGCTGACCGGCTATACCTGCTCACCCGATTTTCCAACATTTGACCCTGGTGCCGGAAATTATTTCCAGGGTGCACCAGGTGGTAAAAAAAATTACAACGCATTCATTCTTCAATTCAGCACATCCGGAGAACGGAAGTGGGCAACTTACTATGGAGGTAGCTCCGCCAGTTATCCTGGAGATGAAGGCAACTGCATTCAAAGTGATAGCAAATACGTTTGGGTCACAGGTTCTGCCTCTTCCACCGATTTTCCGACGCTCAACCCTTTGACTGGAGCCTATTATCAGAAAACACCCGGAGTTTATGGTGATGCCTTTATTCTTCAGTTCAGCTTAACGGGTATTCCTCTTTGGTCAACTATTTACGGGGGAAGTGGCAATGCCACTAACAAAAATGAAAAAGGAGACATTGGTTATTCCATTCAAAGTGATGGGATTAATTTATGGGTATCGGGAGAAACCAGCTCTTCTGATTTTTATACACTGAGTCCGGGCGGAGGTACTTTCTTTCAGGGAGGTCTTGCAGGAAAAACAGATGCTTTCATCCTTCAGTTTACAATGGCAGGAGTTCTGAATTGGGCAACCTATTATGGCAATGATACTGAAAATGATGGTACTTACATTTCGAGCGATGGGAAAAACTTATTTTTAGCCGGAGATATTTACAACGGAAACGATCCTTTAGCAGACCCTGGTGGACCAAGCTACTATGCTGGTACAGCAGAAACGACGGGTGGCCATGAAACGGTTTTCATGGCTGAATTCTGCATTTATAACACCTGTGCGCCACCAAGCTGCTCATTATCCGGTGCAGCAGTTTCTTCCTCCCTTTCTACTATCTGTACAGGAGACAGCGCGAGGATTTCAGTTAGCCCTTTGGGTGAAACCAATGTTAATTATTCGTGGATTCCGGGTGGACAGACAACTCCCACCATTGAAATAAACCCAGACATCAGTACCACTTACCATGTCGTCCTAAAGGACGCAAGCATCCTGGGTTGCTCCCAAAGCGCTTCGGTCAGTATTCGTGTTAATCCCGCTCCGGATGTCTCCATTACCACTTCAGTCGAAACAATTGCGGATGGATCTTCTGTCAACCTGAAAGCAACAGGTGGAGGCACTTATTTGTGGAAATCTTCGGAGGAAATTGAATGCGGCACCTGCGCCGACATAACAGTCAGCCCTAAGAACAGCACTGTTTATTGCGTACGCGTCACAGGAGAGAATGGTTGTGTTGACAGTGCCTGTGCAACCATCCATGTGGAAACACCCTGTGGCGATATTTTTATTCCTACCGCATTTTCTCCCAACAGTGATGGAGAAAATGACAATGAATGTGTATTGGGAATGATTTCCGGAAACTGTATTGAATCTTTTCACCTCACCATTTTCGACCGCTGGGGAGAAAAGGTTTTTGATACCCGGAATCCCACATTTTGCTGGGATGGAAAATACAGAGGAAGGTCAATGGATATGGGTGTTTTTTCCTATTTCTTGAGCGCCAGCTTAACGAATGACAAGACCGTGATCAAGAAAGGGAATATTACTTTGGTCAGGTAGGGTTTAGCGATTAATAACTACTGGTTAACGAAAAGTAAACGGCTATCCCAAAAGTTTTTTAATTTTGCCACAACACTAAAAATAAAAATCATGAAAAAATTTACACCTTTAGCTTTGGCCTTGATTCTTTCCTGCACATTATTTGGGCAAAGCTCGGTTACCAAAATACCTACTTCCGTCGTTAGTGATTCCTTGCCTGGAAATATCAATTGGCTTAATCCTATGAATGCCGCGGATACTGACATGGTTTTTTCTACTGCTGTTCTTTCAGCGTCCAGCCGATCTGCATACCTGAAAGCAACGGGATTCGGTTTTAACCTGAATTCAAATGACAATATTCTGGGTATTACTGCTGAAGTTTATGGTCACCGGGGCGTGATGCCAACAGGAGCTTATGTTGCCAGTTATGTAAAACTAGTAAAAGCAGGAACCATTCAGATAGATAGTATGAGTAACCTCGTAATGAATTCGAAAGGTAGTTCCTGGGTATCTTTTGGCGCCTGCGATAGCTTATGGGGTAATGGCAGTAAGTGGAGTTATTCAGATATTAATAACATTGACTTTGGAATTGTGTATTATGCAATTGCGATGGGTGGAGGTACAACTGTTTCAATTGACGGAATCAAGGTAACGGTGTGTTATAATTTCGAATCAGGAATTGGAACTCAGAAACAAGTAACAGAAAGCAGGATTATTTATCCCAATCCGACCTCCGGAACAGTTTATTTTTCAAATAATGGAAAATACCTTGTAAGTATATTTGATATGTTTGGCAAACTTACGTATCAGGATCATTTCCAGGATGCTCAATACAAAGATTTATCTTTTTTGGACAGTGGCATTTATTCCCTGAGAGTAACTGATCCCGATGGGGATCATATTCAGAAAATGATCATCAGCAAATAGGTATTCGCGAAATCCACTAAGGCAATTTCAAAGCAATTTTAATTAACTGATTTTCAGTTAGATGATTTTTTTACTTGTTTGGCAGGCAACCAAAACAACATTATACCGTCTTTAGCTTAGACTAAGCTATTAAATAGGTTAAATGCAAGTAAAAACTACAAATCAAATGAAAAAAGCAAAAAAAAGTCCGGTAAAAAAAACAAAAACGAAAAGCACTATAACAAGTGAAATGTTTGCATTTGACTTGCAAGAACCAAGCCAAATGGAGTATCCGAAATCTGAAATGGAGTATCCGAAATTAGAAATGGAAGATGAAATTTTTGATGAACGCTGTGATATGTTTTTTAATTGAATAATTTTAAACCCTGTTTCAGTTTGCAAAATTTCTCTTGAATTTATTACCTCTCCTCATTATGGCTGTATTCTTAAGCCCTTGTTGAAGTAAAAATAATTCCTTTACTTTTGTCACCTTCCCCTAAGGGCATTGTGAAGATGAACAGCTTTTTATTTGAGAATATTAAAATTTCGATCCAATCCATACAGAGTCAGTTACTGCGGACTATCTTAACGATTCTGATCATTGCGATTGGCATTATGGCGCTTGTTGGCATCTTAACAGCTATTGAAGTAATTAAATCTTCCATTAACGGGAAGTTCAGCAATATGGGTGCAAATACATTTACCATACGAAACAGGGAATCCAACATACGAATAGGAAAAAACGGCAAAGGCCCCTTAAACTTTAAGGCCATAAGCTACGATGAAGCGGAAAAATTTAAAACTGAATTTCAATATCCTGGTTCTTTGACATCCGTTTCTGTCAGGGCAACGGTGGCAGCCAGCCTGAAACATAAATCAAAAAAAAGCAATCCGAATATATACGCTTTTGGAGTCGACGAAAATTATCTGGCTACCTCAGGTTATGAGATAGAATCAGGGAGAAATTTTTCAGAACAGGATATGCTGTTTGGCAGTAATGTTATTCTTTTGGGCCAGGATGCCCTGAAATCGGTGTTCGACAAAAAGGAAAGTCCACTGGGTCAGGAAGTGACGTTGGGAAGCATAAAATATAAAGTGGCCGGAATCCTGAAAGAAAAAGGAAACGCTTCAAATTTTGGTGGGGATAAAATTTGTTTGATCCCCTTGACCAATGCGAGGCTTGATTTTTCTCAACCCAATATGACGTATGTGATCAATACGCTTTCTCCTGACGCCCCGCAAATGGACGCTGTGATCAGTGAAGCAACCGGCATGATTCGAATCATCCGTAATATCAGGCCAGGTCAGGAGGATAATTTTGAACTCACCAAAAGCGATAACCTGGCCACCATGCTGATTGATAACCTTCAAAAAGTCACCATTGGAGCTACCGTAATCGGATTCATTACTTTACTCGGAGCTGCCATCGGTCTGATGAACATCATGTTGGTCTCAGTCTCCGAAAGAACAAGGGAAATAGGGGTTCGGAAAGCACTGGGGGCAACAAAAAACACAATTCTCAGACAGTTCCTGATTGAAGCAATTGTTATATGTCAATTGGGAGGTCTACTGGGAATTATTTTGGGCGTTTCCGCAGGAAACCTGCTCGCATTGAATTTCGATGTAGGATTCATTTTGCCCTGGATCTGGGTCATCAGTGGCATTCTGCTCTGTGTTTTTGTTGGAATGATTTCCGGAATTTATCCTGCATACAAAGCATCTAACCTGGATCCGATTGAAGCGCTGAGAACGGAATAAATTGAATATATTTAGTGTCCATGATAAAAATAGTAACAGTCATCGGAGCACGGCCACAGATTATTAAAGCTTCTGCATTAAGCAGAGCCATTAAAGCGGAGTTTCAGGGACGGATAAAAGAAATAATTGTGCACACGGGTCAGCATTATGATGCAAAGATGAGCCAGGTGTTTTTTGATGAACTGCAGCTGCCAGCTCCGCATTACAACCTGAATGTAGGATCCGCTTCTCATGCCAGGCAAACTGCAGCCATACTAATAGGTATGGAAGAAATACTGGAAAAAGAGCAACCCGATTTTCTTGTTCTTTACGGAGATACGAATTCTACCCTTGCCGGAAGTATGGCTGCCTCTAAGCAGCATGTACCGGTTGTTCACATTGAAGCAGGCCTTCGGTCTTTTAATAAATCCATGCCAGAAGAAATTAACCGGATTTTCTGTGATCATGTTTCCACTTTTTTATTTTCTCCCACTGCCACTGGAATCAAAAATCTGACAAATGAAGGATTCAAAGAAAATGCCAACTTCCCTCCTTCCGCGGACCATCCCAAAATTTTCCTTTCAGGAGATATTATGTTGGACAACAGCTTGTATTTTGCAGATATTGCAGAGCGAAAAACAACAATAATCGCTCAACTTGATTTAGAACCAGGTGAATTTGTTTTAGCGACCATACACAGAGACAACAATACAGACGATCCGGAAAGATTGTCTTCCCTCTTCAAAACCTTACAGCACATAACAGAAACCCGCAAAATAAAAATCATTTTACCGCTTCATCCCCGCACATCGAAACTACTTTCTAAAAACCTGGAACCTACCTTGTTGAAAACAATAAAAGAAAATCCATTCATCAAAATAATCCCTCCGGTCTCTTTTTTAGAAATGATCCAGCTCGAAAAGCAATGCAAATTGATCCTGACTGATTCAGGAGGTGTTCAGAAAGAAGCTTTTTTCCTCAAAAAACCTTGCATTATTTTGCGCGCAGAAACAGAATGGGTTGAATTAACCACCTGTGGTGCTGCAATCATAGCGGATACTGACCTGAACAAAATCACAAGTGCTTATACCCATTTTATGAATAATCCGCCTGCCGATTTTCCTGATTTTTTTGGAAATGGAAAAGCTGCTGTGTTTATTTGCAATGAATTATTAAACTTTAAACGCATTGACTGATGAAAATATCCTATAACTGGCTGAAAACATTTTTTGACACAGGTTTAAGCGCTGAAAAAACTGCTGAAATCCTGACAGATTGCGGATTGGAAGTCGAAAGCATTCTTACCATCAGCCCGGTAAAGGGAGGGCTGAAAGGAGTCGTGGTAGCCGAAGTGAAAAGCAAAATGAAACATCCCGATGCAGACAGGCTGAGTCTCACTAAGGTCGATATCGGAACAGGAAATGAATTGCAAATAGTTTGCGGAGCTGCCAATGTTGCTGCGGGTCAGAAAGTGCTGGTAGCCACGGTCGGCTCCATTCTTTATCCTGTTAAAGGAGATCCGATTGAAATAAAAAAATCAAAAATAAGGGGACAACTTTCAGAAGGAATGATTTGTGCCGAAGATGAGTTAGGCCTGGGGTACTCTCATGAAGGCATTATGGTCCTTGACCAAGGGGCCATTCCGGGGACACCGGCAATGGATTTTTTAAAACTCAGGGATGATCAGGTATTTGAAATTGGTTTAACTCCAAACCGCTCGGATGCAACCTCCCATTTTGGAGTGGCAAGAGACCTGGCAGCCTGTATCAATTACCTGGCAATGGAAAACAATTCAGCTTCTATCCAGTTAAAGCTTCCGGATGTTGGCAGCTTTGAAACAGATCCTGGCTCCAAACAAAAAATGGAAGTTCAGTTGGAAGATGCGGTGTCCTGCCCGCGTTATTCAGGAATTTATATTGCGGGTGTCACGGTTACGGGCTCGCCTGAATGGCTAAAAACAAGACTTCTGGCTTTGGGATTAAAACCCATCAACAACATCGTTGACATCTGCAATTTTGTCTTGCACGATCTGGGTCAGCCCCTGCATTCTTTTGATGCGGATGAAATCCATGATGGGATAATCAGTGTGAAGAAAATAAACACCAAAACAAAATTTAAAACCCTTGACGGGATTGAAAGAGACCTCGAACCGGATGACCTAATGATTTGCAGCAGCACGCATCCACTCTGCATTGCTGGAATATTCGGAGGTACAGATTCGGGAATAACGGAAAAGACGAAAAACATATTTTTAGAAAGTGCTTATTTTGACCCTGGCCGCATACGTAAAACGGCCAAAAGACTGGGGCTCAAAACGGATGCTTCTTTTCGATTTGAAAGGGGCACGGATCCCAACATCACCGTTTATGCCCTTAAACGTGCAGCTTTATTAATTAAAGAGATTGCAGGAGGCCAGCTGTCAGCTGAAATCATTGACCTGTATCCGACCCCGGTCGAGCCTTTCAAAATTGGCCTTTCTTTTAAAAACTGCAATGAATACCTGGGAAACGAATTGGAAAAAAAACAAATCAAGAACATATTGGGCTCATTGGGCATTGAAACACTCAGTGAGGGGTCGGATGCCTTGTTGCTTTCAGTACCGCCCTATAAAGCGGATGTAAAAAGAGAAATTGACCTGATTGAAGAAATTGCAAGAATTTACGGATATAACAACATAAAAACACCCGCCACACTGCATTCCTCTCTGAATGGTTTATTAAAAGCCACTGGAGAAAAAGTCAGAGATACGATCAGCAATTTTCTAAGCAACAACGGCTTTAACGAAATCCTGACCAATTCCCTGAGTAAATCTTCCTATTATTCCGAAAAAACGAATGGAACAAGTGATGCCCAAATCATATCCTTACTCAACCCGATCAGCACGGATCTGTCTGTTTTGAGACAAACTTTATTATACAGCGGGCTTGAAACAATTTCTTATAATTTTAACCGCAAAAATCTGAATCTCCGGTTATATGAATTCGGTAAAATTTATTCCAGAAACCTGAAGGGCAAATTTTCAGAAGACACAGAGCTTTCTCTTTTTATAACAGGAAATGAAGGACCCGAGCACTGGAACATCAAAAGTGAATCAGCAAACTATTATTCGATAAAGGGGTGTGTCGAAGCAATTCTTAAACGGCTTGATCTGACAGACATTCGTTATGAAAATGGCACTTCACTGCAATTGACGGATAACCTGAGTGGCTTCACCTCCAATAAACAATTTTTTACTTTCGGAAAAGTTAAAAAGAACATTCTGAAATCCTTTGACATCCGACAGGACGTCTATTACGCTAATTTCAGCTGGGATATCGTTCTCGATTTACTGAAAAAGCAGAAATTAAGCATCCGTGAAATTCCTAAATTTCCATCCGTCCGACGGGACCTCGCACTGCTGCTCGACAAGCAGGTAACATATGAAAAACTGGAACAGATTGCCCTTACAACAGAAAAAAAAATGCTGAAGCAGGTAACTGTTTTTGATGTCTATGAAGGGGAAAAATTAGAGCCGGGAAAAAAGTCCTATGCACTCAGCTTCACCTTACAGAATGAAACGGATACACTTACCGATGCCCAGATTGATAAAATTATGGAGCGGCTGATGAATGCCTTCAGGGAACAGGCGGGAGCTGTTATAAGGTAATCATTAAATATTTAGGATTTGGGAATGCTGAGCAAGTTATCATCCACCAAATTAGGTAGCGTTACTTTCAGAAGTTTATTTTTCTTCATCGCTCTTTTGATGGCGAAAATGGCTTCGGGGTTTCTGGCCCAGCTTCTACGGGCAATACCATTATTGACGTCCCAGTCCAGCATCGATTTTAGTTTGGTTTCGGCTTCCCTACTTCCATCCAGCACAAGACCGAAACCTCCGTTTATTACTTCGCCCCACCCTACTCCTCCGCCGTTATGAAGTGAAACCCACGTTGCACCACGGAAAGAATCCCCGGCAAAATTTTGAACCGACATGTCTGCAGTAAACTGAGATCCATCATAAATGTTAGAGGTTTCCCGGTAGGGAGAATCCGTGCCGGAGACGTCGTGGTGATCCCGGCCAAGAACAACAGGAGCTTTTATTCGTTTCAACCGGATGGCCTTATTGAAGGCAGAAGCTATTTTAATTCTCGCTTCTGCGTCGGCATATAAAATCCGGGCCTGTGAGCCGACTACCAGTTTATTTTCTGCGGCTTTGTTCAGCCACTCAATATTGTCTGACAACTGCTGTTTGATTTCAACTGGTGCCTTTTTAATGATTGACTTTAAAACAGCAACCGCAATTTTATCTGTTACTTTTAGATCTTCCGGATCAGCAGACATACAAATCCACCTGAACGGACCGAATCCATAATCGAAATAGAATGGTCCTACAATATCCTGAACATAGGATGGATAACGGAACCTGCTTTTTTTCGCGAACATTTCATCCGGTGACACCATAACCGCAGCACCGGCCCTTTCGGCCTCCAGTAAAAAGGCATTCCCGTAATCAAAGAAATACATCCCGCGTGCTGCCATTTTGTTGATGGCAATTACCTGACGCACCAGGGATTTTCTGACTTCCTGTTTAAATAATTCCGGATTTTCTGCCATCATTCGGTTCGCTTCGTCAAACGAAATTCCTGCGGGATAATAGCCACCTGAATAAGGGTTGTGCAAAGAAGTCTGATCCGTCCCTATGTCTATTTTAATTGTGCAAGCCGCCAGTGCCTCCCATACATCAACCACATTGCCATGAAACGCAATTGAAACCACCTCCGCATTTTTTCTGGCAGATTTTAACCGTTCCAAAAGTAAATCTATATCAGAATACACTTCGTCCACCCATCCCTGAGAATGCCTTTTTTCAATCGCTTTCAGATTAACTTCAGCAATGATGCTGATGGCCCCAGCGATTTTGGCTGCTTTTGGCTGGGCACCACTCATCCCTCCCAGCCCTGAACTTACAAAAACAGAACCTTTTGCGCCGGCTTTCATCAGGGTAATGGTCGTTCCATGCACAATGCCCTGGGACCCAATGTACATGAATGAACCGGCTGTCATCTGACCATACTGAGTAACCCCAAGTGCATTGAAACGCTCCCAATCATCCGGTTTGCTGTAATTGGGGATCATCATTCCATTGGTAATGACCACACGCGGTGCATTTTTATGTGAGGGGAAAAGGCCCATCGGATGACCTGAATAAAGTACAAGCGTCTGTTCATTTGTCATTTGAGCGAGGTACTTCATGGTAATCAGGTATTGCACCCAATTTTGAAAAACTGCTCCATTTCCCCCGTACGTTATCAGTTCATGTGGATGCTGTGCCACCTCCTCATCCAGGTTATTGCTGATCATATGCATTACAGCAGCAGCCTGTTTCGATTTACAGGGATAATCATTTAAAGGACGGGCATAAATTTTATAATCGGGACGAAAGCGGGACATATAGATTCTTCCATATGCTTTTAACTCTTCCTGAAATTCCCTGACGAGAATTGAATGAAATTTTTTGTCGAAATACCGCAAGGCATTTCTAAGCGCAAGGTTCTTTTCATCCTTATTCAAAATGTCCTTACGCTTAGGCGCATGGTTAATGCTAAGATCGAACGATTTGGGTTCAGGTAATTTATCAGGAATTCCCTGTAATATTGATTTTCTGAAATCCCGAAGATTCATAGCTCTTTATCTGGTTTATAGTCCGTTTTTATTATCACATTTATCGTCCTTTTTAATGATTCTTCCTTTCTTTTTGTCAAATCCATAAGGGCAATGCCTGCAACCGTTCTGACAGCAATACCCTCTTTTAAGCAAATACTTTTCTGTAAAGACAAGGTAACCTTCCTCACTGTAGTAGAAATCTTCCGGATCCAGATCCATGGTTTAAATTTAGGTATTTTTGAAACATGGATTTTCACTTTGAAAGCCTTCCGCTGACACCGCTGCACGACCCTCTTTTTATGGAAAGAGGGATCGAACTTTCACTTTACGAAATGCATCTGAATCATCCCGAAATAAGCGGCAACAAATGGTTTAAACTAAAGTACAATCTGATCGAAGCTGAAAAAACAGGTAAAAATAAACTGCTCACCTTCGGAGGTGCCTGGTCAAATCATATTTACGCAACGGCGGCCGCGTGCAAAAAGTTTGGTTTCTCTTCCGTCGGAATCATCCGCGGTGAACGAAGTCCTGAGCTTAGTTCCACCTTGCAATTTGCTGAAAAAGCAGGGATGCATTTGCACTTTATCAGCAGAACTGAATACAGGAACAAATCAACTAGTGTATTCATAGCTGAATTATACAGGCAATTCGGAGATTTTTACCTGATCCCGGAAGGTGGTTCAAATACCCTGGGGGTGAAAGGATGCACTGAAATAGTAACGGGCATGAACCTCAGCATAGGTCACGCATTGCCTGCCTTTGACTATGTCTGCTGTCCCTGTGGAACCGGTGCTACATTGGCAGGAATCACCTTGTCATTAAAGGGGCATCAGAAAGCAATTGGTTTTTCAGCGCTTAAGGGAGGAGAATTTTTGACCGATGAGGTTAATAAATTCAGAAAGGATTTTTTTCAAACGACACAAGAAGGGGCACAACATACGTCACAAGATGAGACAGCTATTTTCAAAATCAATACCGACTATCATTTCGGAGGATATGCCAAAACAACACCCGAGCTTGTAAGTTTCCGGGAGCAATTTGAAATAAAACACAACATTCCCTTGGATGACGTTTACACTGCAAAAATGATGTTCGGGATTTATGACCTTATTCGCAGAGCATATTTCAAGTCAGGAGTGAAAATTATAGCGCTCCATACGGGGGGCCTTCAGTCAAATACAAAAAAATAATTTTTTCTCTGTATCTTTTTTTGTCTTGCTGCATTATGAGCTTGTATTCACCTAAATCACTCACCATGGCAGCTGGAAAAAGAGCCAGAAGAGGAGAAGATTAACAAGCACAAGAATTTTAAAAAACTTTTGTTCAACTACGAAAATGCTGTAAAACCCCTCTGTAAAAGTCCATTGACTCATTACAAAAACCGAAAAGTATTTCTTATTGTGCTTATTATTTGTATACTGACTTATATAATTATAGAAATCATTCAACAAAAGAAATGATTTTGTAATTTTACAGAGAAACAGAAAGAATTGAAAATAAAAATCAGAAATAGCCTGAGCATTCTGACGATCTGTGCGGGAATTTTTTCTTCCCGCGCCCAGCCCTCTTCTCAAAATATAAAGCAATACATAAATCAGTTTAAAGAAGATGCGATCCTGGAAATGCAGAAAGAGGGCATTCCTGCAAGCATCACCCTGGCACAGGGAATCCAGGAATCCAACGCTGGAAATAGTCCCTTAGCGCTCCATGCCAACAACCATTTTGGAATCAAATGTGCAAAAGACTGGAGTGGCCCTTACTATACGCAGGACGATGACACAAAAGACGAATGTTTCAGAAAATATGAAAATGCGTTTGACTCCTATTCGGATCATTCGGCCTTCCTGAAATCACACGCGAGGTATGCCTATTTATTTCAAATACCCATTACGGATTACAAAGGATGGGCGAATGGATTAAAAGCTTCAGGGTACGCTTCCGATCCTTTGTATGCCAAACGCCTTATTAAAATTATTGAAGACTATCAATTGTACTATTTAGATACCATTAAATCAGTTCCAACCGATTTAATAGCGTCCATTGACAATTATTTTGACAAACAGGAAGCAAAAAACCATAAGAAAACCACTAGCCATGAAGTTGAAAAATACATACTCCCCTATTCCAAACGGGAAATTGAACTTATAAACGGACGAAAATGCATTCATGCCAGAACAGGAGAAACAATTGATGAAATAAGCTCACAGTATGACATTGACCGAAGGTTGATTTACAGGTACAATGAACTCGAGAATAATAAAAAAATTCGTTTTAAACCCGGCATGATCGTTTTCCTGCAGCCCAAGCGCAACAAGGGCAAAGAAGATTTTCATACCGTTGCATCAAACGAAACGATGTACACTATTTCCCAGAAGTATGGAATCAAACTGAAAAAATTATACAAAAAAAACAGAATAAAACCCGGCTCCGAACCTGATGCAGGAACCGTTTTATGGCTTAGAAAAAACAAGAAACGCTGATCCCAGAAAGTCCAGCAGTTTTTCTCGCTGAGTGAGTAAATTTTTAAATTCAACTTTATTTTTTTCACGAAACCAGATTACTTTTAAACGCTGCCAGTAGTCTTCTAAAAAAGGAAGGAAGGATAACACAAAATTACATGACAAAGGGATGAAAACTGCTGTCAGGCCAGTCAACAATAGATTCCTGAAATAAAAAGCTGCAAAAATCAGTTGAAGAAGGTAATAAAACATCCAGGAAAACCAGCCGACCACGAGTTGCACAGAAGCCTGGAATTCAATGTTTTTTGCAATCCTTTTAGCGGCATAAGACCCGGCCAGATAGGGAAGGTAATTGGTTGCCAGGCCAAACACTAAAAAAGGCAAGCCTGATAGGATCAGAAAAGATTTACACACCAGCAGAGCGGTCTCGGTTGCCCACTGTTTTTTATTGACCAGTAACTTGTCGTTCAACTTATATTTATCCAGCTTTGATTTGTATCCAAAAAGACTGTGCTTGATCTTATCCACTTGCAAGTGATCCTGTGCTGTTAAACGATTTACGGCATTCGATATCATTTTAGCAACAATAAAATCGTCTTCTAAATTCCTGGGGTCCCTTCCAAGCGTTCTGATCAGTACCGGTTTGTAAATATCAAACAGAACTTCCACCAGACGATCATTTTCTTTGTGTTCAACATGAACTACCAGTTCTTTCATTGATTCCTCCAGAGCAGAGGTCAGTGCATTAATCGCTTTTCCTTTATCCGTCCTGTAAAAGTCAGAAAATTCAGAAATCCTAATGGGTTCACCTACGTTAATAAATAATGCTGATCTGAATTTGGGCGGATTGGAATAATTCATCCCGACCGGAAGAATCATCAGATCCTTTTTGAAATCATTCTGTTCATCAAATCCAAAAGCGATTCTGGCGGCTCCCTTTTTAAGTTTCCTGATTCGTCTTTCCTGAACGCAAATAGCTTCCGGATAAATAATTACCGGATTCCCCTTTTTAAGCACCAATTGCGTAATGGCAAAAGTTGCATCATTTTTTTTTAAATTCTCTTTCCCTTCAGAAAGCCGGTAAATGGGAATAATTTTCCATCCATTTAATAACCAGCGCAAAACCGGATTTCTAAATGCATCACCCCTGGCCAGAGAAAAATACTGACGCTCCGTATATAGTTGAATTGAAACGGCATCCATGAAGGCATTGACATGGTTGCAACAAATTAATACCGCCCCATCCGGGGATATATTTTTTATGTTTCTGGATTGGATAGACTGATAAAACAATTTGATCGAAGGACTAAACATCAGTTTAGTGAATGCATATAAAGGAGAAAAACTTTTCATCGGAGAAATGAAAGGCGCTGACCTTTTTTGCTTTCATCGAATACACCCTGCTCATAAGCCAAATGGCCAGAAACAAACGTATGGGAAACTTTTGACTGAAAGGTATGCCCCTCAAAAGGTGACCACCCGCATTTGGAAAGAATCGTTGGCTTCTCCACTTTCCAGGGTGAATTCAAGTCAACTAAAACGAGGTCGGCAAAATAACCTTCGCGGATATAGCCTCTTTTTTCAATTTGAAAACAATCTGCCACCGCGTGGCTCATTTTTTCTGCAATTTTTTCGAGTTTAATTTTACCCTTGTGGTAAAATTCAAGCATAGCAACTAAGCTGTGCTGAACCAGGGGGCCACCCGAGGGGGCTTTCAAATATTCCTGTGTCTTTTCTTCCAGGGTATGGGGAGCATGGTCCGTGGCAATGACATCGATTTTATTACCAAGTAAACCCTGCAATAAAGCGTCCCTGTCCTGTTTTGTCTTAATTGCAGGATTCCATTTAATAAAATTGCCTTTCGATTGATAATCTTCATCACAAAACCACAAGTGGTGAATGCATACTTCAGAAGTAATTCTCTTCTCTTTCAAAGGAACTGAGTTTGTAAACAAACTCAGTTCCTTCTCAGTAGAAATATGCAACACGTGCAGACGGGTGTGGTGTTTTGTCGCAAGTTCTACGGCAAAAGAAGATGACTTGTAACACGCTTCAGCGCTTCGGATCAAGGGATGGCAGGAGATCGGAACATTCTCAGCATACCTTTTTTTGTACTGTTCTGAATTGGCTTTTATGATTGTTTCGTCTTCACAATGCACTGCAATGAGCATTTTGCTCTCTGAAAAAAGTTTTTCAAGTGTCTGCCGGTTATCCACCAGCATATTTCCCGTAGAAGAACCCATGAAAACTTTAATACCGCAAACATTTGCCGGATTTGTTTTTAGTACCTCCACCAGGTTATCGTTTGAGACACCCATGAAAAATGAATAATTTGCCAATGACTTTTGCGCAGCCAGCTGGTATTTATTTTCGAGTAATTCCTGTGAAAGCACATTGGGAATCGTGTTTGGCATATCCATATAGGACGTAATCCCACCCGCTACTGCGGCCTTTGATTCCGTGTGTATATCTGCCTTATGGGTGAGTCCGGGTTCCCTGAAATGAACCTGGTCGTCAATGCAGCCGGGAAACAAACAATTCCCCTTTGCATCAATGATCTTATCTGCCGGGCCTGAAATTTCTGATTCAGAAATTTTTCCAATCCGTTCACCCTCCAGTAAAACATTTCCTATGAATGTCTTCCCTTCATTGACAACCCTGGCCCTTTTTATTATCGTCCTGAACAAAAAATAGATTTTGGAAAAACCTTAACTGTTTACTTTCTTGAATCGCATCTGAATTACACCCATAAAGGCTTCTTTAAAAATACCCGAACTCATTTTTGAATGGCCTTCTTTTCTGTCAATAAATGTGATGGGAACTTCGACTACTTTAAAACCAAGTCTTTTTGCTGTATATTTCATTTCAATTTGAAAAGCATACCCGACAAATTTCATTTTATCCAATTGAATGGCTTCCAATACTTTTTTCCTGTAACATTTAAACCCAGCTGTCGGATCAAGAATTCCAATCCATAAAATGGCCCGCACATATAAAGATGCAAAATAAGACATCATTTTTCTATCCAGAGGCCAGTTGCTGATCCTGCCTCCCTTTACGTACCTTGAACCGACAGCAACGTCTGCACCTTCCACACATGCCTGCCGCAAACGAATCAGGTCTTCCGGATTGTGGGAAAAATCGGCATCCATTTCAAAAATAAATTCATATCCCCGTTGAATAGCCCATTTAAAACCCTGAATATAGGCCGTTCCCAGTCCCATTTTCCCAGGCCTTTCTTCCAGAAAAAGTTTCCCTTGAAATTCAGGAATCAGTTTTTTTACAATTTCAGCAGTTCCATCCGGAGAACCGTCATCCACAATATAAACATGGAAGGGGATGGCAAGTGAAAAAACCTTACGAATCATCCTTTCGATGTTCTCCTTTTCGAGGTATGTAGGAATGATTACTAAACTATCAGGCATTTCCAGGATAAAATATATACGAATATACGGGTTGATTCCTGAAATGCAAACGTTGATAATACATAATCAGGAAGAATCAAACTCTTCCTTTTCGGATTTGTTCAACCAAAGTAGGGTCGAGCAATGTGGATGTATCTCCGAAATTAGAAAAATCCCCTTCCGCTACCTTTCTTAATATCCTTCGCATGATTTTTCCGCTTCGGGTTTTTGGCAAACCGGTGACAAGCTGAATTTTATCAGGTCTGGCAAAAGGGCCTATTACTTTCCCCACGATCGCAGAAATTTCATCACCTAAAAGTTGAAGCTCGTGCTTTTGATTGGACGAAATGACATAGGCATAAATTCCCTGACCTTTCACATCATGCGGATAACCAACGACAGCACTTTCTACAATGTCAGGGTGTTGGTTAATTGCATTTTCAACTTCCGCAGTGCCAATCCGGTGACCGGAAACATTGATAACATCATCCACACGGCCAGTAATTCTGTAATTCCCATTATCATCCCTTTTACATCCATCACCAGTGAAATATAAATTTTTATACGTTGAAAAATAATTTTTTTTACAGCGTTCATGATCGCCATACGTAGTACGGATCATTCCGGGCCAGGGAAATTTTATGCAAAGGTTGCCTTCCCTATTGTTTTCATGAATGACTCTGCCTTCGTTATCTACCAGCTCCGGCTGAACCCCAGGCAAAGGGTAAGTGGCATAGCCCGGTTTTGTCTGAGTAATGCCTGCCAGAGCTGAAATCATGATCCCACCTGTCTCGGTCTGCCACCAGGTATCAACAATCGGACATCTTCCTTTTCCAATTTGCTGATTATACCAATGCCATGCCTCCTCATTAATGGGTTCACCAACGGATCCCAAAACTTTCAGGGAGTCAAGTTTGTAGGGCTTAACGAATTCAGTCCCATGGGCAAGCAATGTCCGGATCGCAGTAGGTGCTGTATAAAAAATATTGACCCGGTACTTGTCAATTATTTTCCAGAAACGACCCGCATCCGGCCAGGTGGGAATGCCCTCAAACATTAAAGTCGTTGCTCCCGCGAGCAAGGGTCCGTATATGATGTAGGAATGCCCGGTAATCCAGCCAATATCAGCCGTACAAAAATAAATGTCTCCCGATTTATACTGAAAAACATTTTCAAAAGTATACTGAGTATAAACCATATAGCCGCCACAGGTGTGTACAACTCCTTTCGGTTTTCCCGTAGAACCGGAAGTATACAAAATGAACAGCATATCCTCTGCGTCCATTTCTTCAGCGGGACAATGCGCACTTGCATTTTTTATTTCATCAGACCAGAATAAATCCCTCCCCGGTTTCATTTTAACAGCGGAACCGGTTCTCTGTCGTACGATCACCTTTTTGACCGAAGGACATGTTTCCAGGGCCTCATCCACTATTTCCTTTATAGGAATTTGTTTGGAACCACGGTAAGCTCCATCACTTGTTACCACCAGCTTGCAATCAGAATCCTGAATACGCCCTGATAAGGACTGAGCCGAAAATCCCGCAAAAACAACCGAATGAATTGCACCAATTCGGGCGCAGGCCAACACGGAAATGGCTAATTCGGGGATCATGGGCATGTAAATGCAGATCCTGTCTCCCTTCTCTATCCCATTGTTTTTTAAAACATTGCCAAACCTGCACACCTGCTTATGAAGTTCACCGAAAGAGTAGGTTTCCCCCGCTTCGTCCGGATCATTTGGTTCCCATTGAATGGCAATCTTTTCGGCATTTTCCTTTAAATGCCGGTCCAGGCAATTTTCTGTAATATTCAGCCTGGCCCCCTGAAACCATTTAATCTCAGGTTTGATAAAATCCCATTCCAGTACTCTGTCCCATTTTTTCCTCCACTGAAAATACTCCGCCTTTTCCTCCCAAAATGAAACCGGATCTTCCACACTTTTCCTGTATTCAGCCAGGTATTCTTCAAATGAATCAATTCTCATTTTTTTCATTTTATTACTGGCCTTTACTTTTCATTTAACTGCCGCTGCTTACTTTAAACCATATTTCTTTTTATACGTTTCGTATAGCTGAGATTGTTCATTGCTGACACTCACTTTTTGTCCCCTGATAAAAATAAAATCTACCTGATTGCTTTTCATATCCAGCGCATCTCCTTCCGAAATAAAAAGAGTTGCATCTTTTCCAGGTTCAAGGCTGCCCACCTGCTCATCAATTCCCAATATTTTCGCTGAATTTAGCGTAATCGTCATTAATGCCTGCTCACTTTCCAGGCCATAAGCCCTGGCTGTTCCAGCCTGAAAAGGAAGGTTCCGGGTGTTGGTGGTTTCCATGTCACCCTCATTTTGCAGGCAAAACAAAATTCCAGCCTTTTGAAGGATAAAGGGAAGTTTGTACGGCATGTCCATTTCATCATCTGAACGCATTGGCAGATCATGTACTCTCCCTAAAATGACCGGAATATCATTTTCTTTCAAAAGCCCTGTAACCAGCCAGGCATCCTTTGCTCCTGTAATTACGGGTTTCTTTACAGAAAACTGGCGGATGAAACTTACTGCTTCAATAATATCTTTGGAATAATCAACGTGTATGTATAATTTTTTAGTGCCATTGAAAACACCTTTCATTGCTTCAAAACGAATGTTCATTTCCTCATGGGCACCTGTTTCATTATACGCCTTCGCATCCAGAAAAAACTTTTTCAACTCCTCTACTTGCTTGTCATAAAGAACTTTTCTGTCCGGTATCAGGGGATCTGCCCGCATTTTTTCAATCGGCAGATGCGGAAAATTCAGGTGAATTCCATCATCCGGTTTTAAAAGTGCATCTTCCCAGTTCCACCCATCCAGGCAAAACACGGAAGAGGTTCCGGGTAACACCCCCTTTCGGGGACAGACCTGAGCAATCAGAACTCCATTTGAACGCACCGTTGGGATAATTTTAGAATCTGTATTGTAAGCTGTTTCACTTCTTACATTGGGATTAAACTGTCCAACTTCCGCAAAATCATTGGTTGACCGTACCGATTCAACCTCCGTTAATCCCAGTGTCGAATTGGGAGCTATAATACCAGGATAGACCTGCTTGCCCTGAATGTTAATGACCGTATCAAACTGATCCGGTTTGATACGGATGGTTCTGGCATCCGCCACCACCACCAGTTTTCCGTCCCTGAAACCAATCAAAGAGTTTTCAATCACCTTTCCATTTCCCAGATGGGCGAATCCATTCATCAGCAAAATGCTTTTACTCTGTCCAAAAACTAACTGACAGAATAAGAAAGAAAAAAACTGTAATGCAATTGTTTTTCTATTCATAATCCCTGTTTAGCTCCTGAAGCACTTCCGGTTTCTGCGTTTTTTCTCCTGCCTTTTTTGCTCCGATCATTTTCTGAATAAGCCTTGCCCGTTCTTTTTGAATTTCCTCGCGCATTTTTAAATCCTTATCACGGTCATAATAAACCAAACCGTCAATAATTGTTTTCTCCGCTTTTGCATTTACTGACAGCGGGTTATCCGACCAAAGCACTAAGTCTGCATCATTCCCAGCAACCACACGTCCCAATTTTTTATCCAGGTGCAATAATTTTGCAGGGTTTAATGTGCAAAGTTTAAGCGCCTCTTCTTCTGTCAATCCTCCATATTTAATTGCTTTCGCCGCCTCCTGATTAAGTCTCCTTGCCATTTCTGCATCATCGGAATTCACTGCGGTCACAATTCCCATTTTTGAAAGCAATGCAGCGTTATAGGGGATGGCATCTCTTACTTCCATTTTATAAGCCCACCAATCTGAAAAAGTGGAGGCACCGATTCCCCGTGTTTTCATCTTATCGGCCACTTTGTATCCTTCCAGAATATGAGTAAACGTATTGATACTAAAACCCATTGAATCAGAAACGTGCATCAGCATATTCAATTCTGACTGAACATAAGAATGACAGGTAATGAAACGTTGCTTATTTAGAATTTCAACCAGCGCCTCCAGTTGCAAATTTCTTCTCGGGGCCGCTTTTTCGGATTTCTCTTTTTTAGAGAGACCGTTGTATGCCTTCAATCGTTCCTGGTATTCCTTCGCTCGGGTAAAAGCATCGTAATACACCTGCTCAACGCCCATTCTTGTTTGCGGGAAGCGGCTCGTATAGGTATCTCCCCAGTTGCTTTGTTTAACATTTTCTCCGAGTGCAAATTTGATAAAACCATCCGCGTTTTCAATTTTCATTGCATCCGCTGATTCACCCCATCTTAATTTTATCAATGCCGATTGCCCTCCTATCGGATTCGCAGAACCATGCAGTAACTGGCAGGCTGTAACCCCGGAAGCCAGTTGCCGGTAGATATTAATGTCTTCACAATCGATCACATCGCCGATCCTTACTTCAGAAGTAAGGGCATGGGAGGCCTCATTCACATCTCCGGAAATCGCAATGTGTGAATGCTCATCAATAATTCCTGCGGTAAGATGTTTTCCGGTACCATCCATCTCTACTGCAAAAGCATTTTTCTCCGGTGTGATTGAATTATCAATCCGAACGATCCGGCCTTCATTGATGTAGACATCCTTATTCCGGAGAATACCCATCGTATCATTTGTCCATACGGTTACATTTTTAATAAGAATGGCATGCTGCCGTTCTTTGTAAAGTTTCCACAAAGATTTATTTCCCCGGGGTTCTCCATAGGCGCAAAACGGATAATAGATCTCTCCGACAAGTGGTTTGATTTTTTTAACCGTATCCCTTTTTGTTTTTTCTTCGGGCTCCGCTTTAAATGTTGCGATCCAGTCTATCCATTCACCTGAGCTCAATTCGCCTCTTCCGGAAATATTTCTCTTTTCGTCTGCTAGTCCACTCAGTCGTACTGATTCTTTTTGGGACGATGGTACGTAGTTGAGCAGGACAGTGTAATTATCCAGTTTTAGGGTCGCAGAAATCTTATTTGTATCGGTTGCGGCAGCATTTTGCAGGTTCGCAATCAGGTGCTCGGGATCACCGCTTATTTTCAATTTATAGACTTTATCTGTACCCACCTTCAACTCATAGGTTCCCTTCAGGTCAGGTAAATCGAAATCATTTATAATGTATTGATTCCCCTGTACCCAGTTTTGTAAAATTTTAGTTTTAGCCTCGAACAGATTACCCGAGGTAACAATGAAATTGGCCAGCATGCCCTTATTGATTTTCCCCACTTTATCCTGAATTCCCAGCATTTCTGCCGGTATTTCAGTTAATGACCTCAAGGCCTGTTTTTCTGAAAGTCCATAATCAATAGCCTTTCTGAGGTTTTTCCAGAAATCACTTTTATCTTTTAAGTCAGACGAGGTGAGTGCAAATTCGATGAAATTTTTTTCAAAAAAAGCCGGATTGGCTGGAGCCATTTCCCAGTGCTTCATTTCCTGCAGTGAAACATTCAGGGCATCGTAGGGATCCTCCACATCATAGGCCATTGGAAAATTAAGCGGTAAAATAAAACGACAACCGCTTTGCTTCATATCATCGATACGCTGGTATGCGTCTCCAGCACATTTAAGGATGTACTTTTCGCCAAATTCCCTGGCAATTTTTGCAGCGCGGTTCACGGATAATTTATCCTTCACTTCGAATATCGCGGGCAACTTTCTCAGACTATTCCAGGCGACAAGAGAAGCATTGTACTCCGTCTTCTTTTGATTGGACTGGTACCATTGTCCATCCAGGTATGTTTGCCTGAGCAATGCGATGGAGCCCATTAGTGAAGTGGGGTATTCCTGGTTTGAACTTCCCTTATCAAAGGAGTAACACGCCGCTGCCTTATCTGCCAAAACAACTTCATTGTCCCTGGTTTCATTTAAGGTCACCACCGCCGCTGTACCACGGGCGATCCCGTCCTTTTGCAAAACCAATACCGTTCCAAAACCTAATTTGCGAAACTCTTCTGCCGCTTTTTTGTCAATCGAAAAAACACTGACCGCATTAAATTCAGGCTTGATTGCCTGGTTCCAGTCATAGGCTCCTTTGGTGGAGGATTCATATTGAGGAATGGTGGATTTGGGAATTTTCCGGACTTCCGGTATTCCATAACCCGTGTATGCATCAATCAGAGAAGGATAAATAGAATTTCCTTTCAGATCAATGACCACTGTCCCCGATGGTATGGTTATTTTCTCACCCACATCGGTGATGATACCATCTTTGATCAGCAAAGTGCCCTTTTCAATCACCGATTTTTCATCCCGGATGATTCTGGCATTCGTTAAAGCGTAAAAATTATGATTCTTATTGTAAACACCGTTCACGGGAAAAGTTTCCTGCCCTGAAACATACTGCAAAAAACAAATCATCAAAAGGCAAAAATACAAAAATCGATTCGCGTTCATTCATCCGGATTAATGTCACTAAAATACAGAGCTTTCTTTTAATATAAAGTAATTATCTTTATAATCTGGATTCATCTTTTAAAAAATTAAACAATGATTAAAAACACGCACATTACGGTTGTCCTTCTTTTCATGATTATTTATCTGATCAAGACATTTTTATTGCTCCTGAATAAAAATGAAGCATTGCAAAGATTTACCAAAATAACGCGCATTCCGGAAATGGCAATCAGCCTGCTTTTTCTTGCTACCGGAATTTACCTGATGACAACATTGCCTGAAATAAATACCTTGTTAATTATTAAAATCGGTATGGTACTTGCCTCCATTCCTATTGCCATTGTCGGCTTTAAAAAAGCCAATAAAGTATTGGCTTCCCTGGCAATGGTCCTGATCCTTTCTGCCTACGGCTTGGCCGAAGCAAGCCATAAAAAAATGATGTCACCCGTTAAAGAACCCGAATCCAACCTGGACGGAAAATTGATTTACCAGAATCAGTGCCTGAAATGTCATGGGGAAGATGGTAGGGCAGGGAAAGCAAATTCAGCAGATCTTTCCCTTTCTGCATTGAGTGATCAGGATGTAATCAGCGTCCTCACCAATGGGAAAGGCCAAATGCCCTCCTTCCATGAATATTTAAATGATCCGCAATTAAACAGTCTTACTCAGTACCTCAAAACGCTCCGCAAATAAAGAGATGCGGACCAACTTAAGCAAAAGGAAGCAAATCATTTCTACTTCTTCCGATCCCGAAACGGCAGTGCTTGTTGCTATCATGGGAAGACACCAGGATGAACGGGAAGTAAATGATTTTCTGGATGAACTTGAATTTCTTGCAAGCACTGCAGGAGTCAACAGTGTAAAAAGATTCGTACAGCGCCTTGAAAAACCAGACATCCGGACTTTTGTCGGATCCGGAAAAGTGCTGGAAATAAAAAAATTTATCGACGAAAACAACGTCCAGTTGCTTCTTTTTGATGATGAACTTTCTCCCTCTCAGATCCGGAACCTGGAGAAGGAATTGGGGAAAAAAGTACTGGACCGGACCAATCTGATCCTGGATATTTTCGCTGCGCGGGCAAAAACTGCACATGCCAAAACGCAGGTTGAACTTGCCCAATACCAGTATCTTCTTCCAAGACTTGCAGGAATGTGGACTCACCTGGAACGTCAACGTGGAGGTATCGGAATGCGGGGTCCGGGAGAAAAAGAAATTGAAACAGACAGGCGGATTGTCCGTGACAGGATTTCTTTGCTGAAAGAAGAACTTCAGAAGATTGACAGGCAGATGGCAACTCAAAGAAAAAACAGAGGAGAACTGATCCGGGTTGCCTTAGTGGGCTATACGAATGTTGGAAAATCAACCATTATGAATGTTCTCAGCAAATCAGAAGTATTTGCGGAGAACAAATTATTCGCTACCCTGGATACTACAGTCAGAAAAATTGTAATCGAAAATGTTCCTTTTTTGTTATCCGATACTGTGGGGTTTATCCGAAAACTACCAACTCATTTGATCGAATCCTTTAAATCCACGCTGGACGAAGTGCGTGAAGCAGACATCCTCCTTCACATCGTTGACATTTCACATCCTAATTTTGAAGATCAAATCAACATTGTAAATCAAACACTGACCGATATAAAAGCTCATGACAAAACAACCATTTTGGTTTTTAATAAAATAGATGCTTATCATTTTGAAGAAAAAGAAGCGGATGATTTGAGCCCTGTCACGAAAAAAAACCGGAGCCTTGAACAACTGGAAAAAACCTGGATGGCAAAAATTCCTTCCAATTGCATTTTTATTTCAGCCGTAAAAAAGGAAAATATGGAAACTTTAAAACAAGTTCTTTATCAGCTTGTAAAGGAAATGCATAACTCGAGGTATCCTTATAATAATTTACTGTATTAGGCTTCCACTGCTTCCGGTTTACTCTCAATTGCAAAATCCTTTCGGAAAGCATTCACAAGATCAAGTTTTTCCCAGGCAAAGGTTTCATACTTTTTCCCATTTACTTCCTTCACCCCGGGAGTACGACCCATGTGTCCATATGAAGCTGTTTCAGAATAAATTGGATTTTTCAGACCAAAACGTTTAATAATGGCATTGGGACGCATATTCACCAAGCCTGAAACGCGCACTGCGATTTCACCGTCACTCAGTTTTTTGCCATTTTTGTCGCGTGCCCTGCAGGTACCGTACGTATTAATGTACAAACCAACGGGTTGTGCAACACCGATGGCATAAGCAACCTGAACTAATACTTCATCACAAACACCCGCTGCAACTAAGTTTTTTGCAATATGCCTTGTTGCATAGGCTGCTGAACGATCAACCTTAGAAGAATCCTTGCCTGAAAAAGCACCTCCTCCATGTGCTCCCCTTCCTCCATAAGTATCCACAATAATTTTCCGGCCAGTTAAGCCAGTGTCTCCATGAGGTCCGCCGATTACAAATTTCCCGGTTGGGTTTACAAAATATTTGATGTCATCAACAAATAATTTTTTTACCCGGCTTGGAAGTTGTTTTTTTATTCTTGGAATCAGAATATTGACCACATCATCGTGAATTTTTGCCTGCATTTCTTTTTCTGAAGCAAAGTCATCGTGCTGGGTAGAAAGTACGATCGTTTCAATTTTCTCAGGCTTTCCTTTATCGCTATACTGAATGGTAACCTGCGATTTAGCGTCCGGACGCAGGTATTTCATTTTTTTACCTTCTCTTCGTATGACGGCAAGTTCACGCAATAGCAAATGAGAAAGCTCCAATGGAAGCGGCATGTAGTTATCTGTTTCACGGCAGGCATAACCGAACATCATTCCCTGGTCGCCCGCGCCTTGTTCATCCTCATTGGTTCTCTCTACACCCTGATTAATATCTGAGGATTGCTCATGCAGAACATTAATAACCCCACATGAAACAGCATCAAACTGATATTCAGATTTGGTGTAACCGATCTTTGAAATTACATCCCGCGCAATCTTCTGCACATCTACCTTCGCTTTCGCAGTTTCATTGCATTTTATTTCTCCACCGATCACAACCAGGCCTGTGGTAACAAACGTTTCACAGGCAACCTTGGCGTTCGAATCATACGTTAAAAATGCATCAATGACTGCGTCTGAAATCTGATCAGCAACTTTATCCGGATGGCCTTCTGAAACTGATTCTGATGTAAATAAATAAGACATAGAAAAGGGGTTTAATGTTTACCCTGCTAAAATACAACTATAGGCTGGATTTACAAAAATATTCCCTGATTTCTACTCTCCCTCACTCACTCTTTTTACCAGTGCACGTTTGGCAATGGGTAACAACGTTTGTTCCATTGGAAAACTCAGATCGCTTTCAACTGCATATGTTGCAGGGTTTGGCAATTTTTTATTTTCACGTACAAGATCAATTTTAATGTATTCATACGTGTGAATAAAACTTTTTGAATAGGACTTAATATAAGTAGTGTGTATTCCGCGGTATTTTTCATCTGGTTGCTGAAAAATTGTAATCTGGAATTCAAAAACAGAAGTTTCAGAACTCCCGTTTTTGATAAAAAGATAACCTTGCTCAGGATAAAGGGGAATCACGCCTATGGGATAAATGCATAAATTTTCTTCCACAAAATCATATACCTTCTTGCCTTCCGAAAGCTGCATTTTAAATTGCGGAATGGAATAATCAATAATGGACTCCAGTTCAGCCATCAGACCATCATCCTGAATAATTTTTTCGTACGTAATTAATAAATGTTCCGTGTCTATCCTTTGCACACGTTGTGGAAATGAATCCCTCAGGGTTTGTTTATTTTCTTTAATTGCAACTAATTGCCTGTAATGTCCGACCAGCTCTGACATAAACGGATACAAGCAGTTCTCCCCGAATCTTTCATTTACTTCTTTCAGGTAAGCAAGCAGAACATACTTTTTGTATTCAAAATCGATGTGCTTCTCCGTCAGCCAGTTTTTACTCAGTGTTCCAACCATTTTTTTATTTCCAATTTATAGTTATTAAACGTGAATTGTGCATAAATGTTTCAATTTTATCAACGTCCGGCTGTTAAGATTCTTAATATTGCAAGATGCAAAAGATCCGTTTTATTCTCTTTTTGACAACCTTAGCCCTTGTTTCCTGTGTCCCTCAAAGGAAAATGGAAGAAGAACAGGCTAAGAGAAAAAGCTGTGAGGATGAATTGTCAGCCTTAAAAACAAAAGATCAGGAAGCAGAAACGCAAAACAAAGAAATGAAGACCCAGATGGAAGATGCCAAAGAAAAATTGGGAATTCTTCAAAAAGATACGGGCATCGTTGGATCAGATTACCGTTTGATGGCGAATAAATACAACAAACTGAATTCTGTGAACGAACAATTGTTGGAAAAGTACAATAAAATGATGGAAGTTAATATCAATGATACCCGTAAGATTTCAACCGAATTATCGGCCACGCAGGAATCCTTGTTAAAGAAACAGGATCAGTTGAAACTCCTCGAAGACAGTCTTAACCACAAACAACAAAATCTTGAATCATTGAAAATAACATTATCCCAAAGAGAACAGAAAATTGCCGAAATGCAGGATATTTTAAGAAAAAAAGATGAAGCGGTGAATAACCTTAAGAATAAAGTGAGTGATGCTTTGCTTGGTTTTGAAAATAAAGGACTTACCATCACGCAAAAAAACGGTAAGGTCTATGTTTCCCTGGAAGAAAGTTTACTTTTTGCTTCCGGTAAAATAAACGTTGAAAAAAAAGGGGTGGAAGCGCTGAAAAAACTTGCCACTGTTCTTGGTCAAAATTCTGATATTAATGTTCTGGTAGAAGGTCATACAGATAACGTCCCCATGAAAGGTGCGGGGGAAATTAAGGACAATTGGGACTTGAGTGCATTAAGGGCTACCTCCATTATTAAAATTCTTACCGCTGATGGAAGTGTTGATCCGAAAAGATTAACAGCTGCCGGGCGAGGGGAATACTTCCCGATTGACTCTTCAAATACCGCAGAAGCCCGCAAAAAAAACAGGAGAACGGAAATCATCCTGACTCCAAAACTGGATGAATTGTTCAAAATCCTTGAAACCAATTAAGTTATTACCAAAAACTTAATTTTTCTTCGCAATATTTGCATATTTTCCCTGGGGTTTGTAACTTAATACCGATAAAACAGGTATAAATCCAAATGGGAGCGTTTATACGTATGTTTACTGTAACTTTTTCGAAATAATTACGTTCAAAATCACAATACCTTCAATGGAAGGTGGCGAAGAGCAATGATCAATTATAAATGATAACTATGAATACTTTTTCCAAAGTTGTGCTTGCAATCGCTCTGTCACTGACATTCGGTCAGTTTGCTTTTGGAGGAGGGTGTAAATATGTAGTTAAAATCAGTACAACAAAAGATACGATCTGTCTGGGTCAGAGTACTACGATCACGGCTGTAGATTCCGGAGTTCCGCCGACCGCATTAACCACATTCCAATGGACCCCCGGTGGTCATATGGGTGCCAATTTCAATGTTTCTCCCTTAGTAACAACAACTTACACAGTGGTTTCCAACAATGTTGGCACCGGTTGTTCCGGTAGTGCAACAGTAACCATTTATGTTGGCGGGACCGGTTCGGTAAAAGCGACTGTGAACAATGGAACCATTTGCGATGGTGCTACCGTATCACTGACCGCAACAGGGGGGCCATCTTATAAGTATCAATGGAACCCTGGAAATTTAACCGGAAGCCCGGTTACCGTTTCTCCGGGTGGAAATACCACCTATACCCTTACGGGCACAGACACTTTTGGATGCCCACTCACCTCCACCGTTCCGGTAAAGGTGAATCCATTACCCGCGGTTTCAGCCGGTGCGGCCAATGCATCCATTTGTCTGGGTTCAGGAACACTTTTAACTGCTAAACCAAGTGGCGGTGGGGGTACTTATAATTACTCCTGGAGTCCAGGAGGTTCAACCGGTTCGACAGAAAATGTGAATCCTATAATTCCTACAAGCTATACCGTCACTGTAACCGATAACAATTCATGCCAGAGTACTTCTTCCGTTCAGGTGACAACCATGGGACTGCCTGTTTTGAAAGCTTCGTCCACTGCCCCCACTTGTCTTGGCTCCAATGGAACGGTAACAGTAAATGTTACAGGCACGGCCAATTTTGGATATAGCTGGAGCAATGGAACGAATGTACTACCTTCTTCTTCTACAAGTAATACCATTAGCGGTGTGCCCGCAGGTGGTTATACGGTCACGGTAACAGATGGGAAAGGGTGTACCAGCACGGTTGCTGAAGTTCTCAGCAGTATCGGCGCTCCGGTTGTAACAGCTACCGCTTTATCCAACGTATTATGCAAAGGCGGAAATAATGGCAGCGCATCCATTAGTATATCAGGCGGCTCTCCGGCATTTACGTATGCATGGTCAAATGGTAGCACCGGTGTCACCCAGGTAAATGGTTTAATTGCCGGGAATTATGTGGTCTCTGTAACGGACATGCACAGTTGTCTGGGTGTGGCTTCAGTGCAAATTACAGAGCCTCCTGCACTTATTTCCTCAGTCAGCTCTTCTGCGGCTGTGACCTGTTTCGGAAACGCAAATGGTTCAGTGAATATTACCGTTCAGGGAGGTACCGGTAGCGATACGTATTCCTGGTCAAACGGTCAAAACGGCGTAACAGGTATAACAGGTTTGACTTCGGGAAATTACTCGGTTACCATAACAGATCAGAATTCCTGTACTTCCATTACCTCTGTTCAAATTACACAACCAGTACTTTTAACAATTGCGGTGCCTTCCTTTAACAATGTTACCTGCTTCGGAGCTGCCTCCGGATCAGCAAATGCGCTTGCTTCAGGGGGTACTGTCAACTATGCTTACTTCTGGTCAAACTCGGCTCAGGGTTCTGCAGCAGGAAATCTGGCGGCAGGAACGTATACCGTGACGGTAGTGGATGCCCAATTATGCTCTGCCACCAATACGGTCCAGATTAGCCAGCCAAATCAGATTGTACCTAAAATAGATGCTTTAACACTGGCTTCCTGCGGAGTGTCAAACGGATCTGCTACCGCATCAGCCAGTGGCGGTACGGGTACTTTCCAATTTAGCTGGAGCAATGCATCCACCGACTC
>Ga0206823_1026_pt1 | contig 46830 bp, 43 predicted proteins | sample Alteio_BWOrgCont_81_FD_152868 | JGI IMG/M metagenome (GOLD analysis project Ga0206823, IMG submission 152868) | Enriched cells from forest soil in Barre Woods Harvard Forest LTER site, Petersham, Massachusetts, United States -... | ecosystem: Environmental > Terrestrial > Soil > Temperate forest >...
GCAACGATAAAGCGATGCTCGCTATTGCAGACGATTATAGGAGGGAGAAATTCTGGGTTTTTTACTCTGCTGCAGGTTTCTTGAATTAAAGTAAGCTCGGTGGAATATAAGTTCAGAAATTGTTTTGGATAAGCTGCCCGAGATAAAGGCCATAGCCTTGTTCCTGCGCCGCCGGAAAGAATGACTGGAATTACTTTCATATATTTTTAAACTACCATGCCGGTTTTTTCATAAGTGGAATTTCTTCTTGAGTAAAGTATATATAACCCGCAAATCATCCCGGCTATAACCCAGAAATGCCGCCAATGGAGAGTATCAACCACTATGCTGCATAGGAGCATTCCGTAAAATAACGAAGAAACTACAGCGGAGATACCGGAGAACTGCCATTTGGATAAGGAAATCTTTAGGCTTAGAAAACACAAATAACACAGAAAAAGTGAGAAAACCAATGCGCCAGGAAAACCATTTTCAAAAAAAATTCTAAGCAGGGTTTGTTGAGCGGAGTTGGAACCTTCTATATTATTATAGAAGGTGCCCAAATAAACCTCGGATTGCCCCGGGCCGGCGCCAAGAATATAATCGAAGCTTTTCTCAAACAAAATTCTCTGCACCATAAACCTATCTTCGTCATAAGATTGCAAGGCAAATCTTTGTTTTGCCAGCTCGGTAAGACCGGCGGCATCGGCGATTATCCAGCTAAGGCCGGCAATGAAGATAAACCCAAACACGCTGAATATAAATTTCAACATTGCGGTTTTTGACCGGGATTGGAATGTTATGAAAAAGGAATAACAGATTAGAGAAAGAACCAATGCCAGCCAGCCCGCTCGTGAATATGCCAGTAAAACGGCAAGCGCCAATGGGATTATGATAATTATATTTCTTAGTCTTTTAGCTTTTGTGCTGTTTATTTTATAATAGACATACATGAGGGCCACCTCAACTGCCGGGCCAAAAACATTCGGGTCTTTGAAGAACCCCTTTAATCTGTCCAGCGGCGCTATTAGCTCACGAATCGGCAATACGTCAAAAAATCCTGCCAGAGATAAGATTACCGATATCAATATTGAGCAAGTGATGGATTTGAATATTATTTCAATCGGCTCATAGCCATAAGTATCTATGAGGACGGAAATAAAAAGCATCAATATGCATAGATAGAGATTGATGCCGAAGAACCTGAGCCCAATCTCCAAATCATCCGCATTTATCAATGAGACCAGCGAGGTGATTACGTATAATGTGATCAATATCCATACTATCGTCAGCCTGCTCGAGAAATGCAAATGACCGGCAGCAATGGCAAAAATCAATGTAAAAGCAAAAAAAATATCGAAAGGTGAGGGCTCTATGAACACGAAGGAGGAAAGGAGAAACAGCAGAAAGAGCAATCTTCTGGTTAAGATTGGCATAGCGATGATTTGTTGCCTATTCATTATATTTTAATAATCAAAACCCTTTCTTTAGGTATGCATTATACTTTTTTCCTTCGTCTTTATGTCATAAAATCCTACAGTATTTTTCATGGCAATGCAGTATTTCCGGTGATATGGTATAAACCACACTTGAGATATGTAAGGGCGCTCTTGGATTATAAGGTATTTAAACAATGACTTTGCCCATCCTGGTTACCGGCGGCGCCGGCTATATCGGCTCGCATGTATGTAAATCCCTGGCGGCAAAAGGCTATTTGCCGGTTTCCTATGATGATCTTTCATCGGGAAATGAGAATTCCGTTAAATGGGGCCCTTTCGAATATGGCAATGTGCTGGATAGCCAGCGGCTCAAGGAAATATTCATAAAATATAATCCAAGCGCGGTAATCCACATGGCGGGCTTCATTGCCGCCGGCGAATCGGTTATTCTGCCTTATAAATATTATCATAATAACTCTTTCGGCAGCCTCACTTTGCTAAATGCCATGAAGGAAATGCGCTGCGGCAACATAATTTTCTCCAGCACCGCCGCGGTATATGGCGAGCCGGAGAAAATTCCCATAGATGAAAATGAAAAGACCGCGCCGGTTAATCCTTATGGCGCCAGCAAGCTGGTTGTTGAATGGATGCTGCATGATTTTCAGAAATCTGATTCCATTAATTTTGCCGCTTTAAGATATTTCAATGCCGCCGGCGCCGATCCGGATTCGGAGACAGGCTGCCTGCATGAAAAACCCAATAACCTGGTGCCGATATTGATGCAGGTGCAAGCCGGTATCCGCGATAAATTCGAGCTTTACGGCACTGATTATCCTTCGCATGACGGCACTGCTGTTCGCGATTATATACATGTGACCGACCTTGCCGAGGCTCATGTTCTGGCGCTGGAATATTTGCTCAAGCATAAAAAAAGCCTGACCTTAAACCTTGGAACCGGGCGGGGCTATACGGTAAAGGAAGTAGTGAGCGCCACGGAAAAAGTCACCGGCAAGCAAGTGGCGCTGGAAAATAAGCCGCGCCGGCCGGGCGATGTGGAGAAATTAGTTGCCGACTCTGGTAAGGCATATAATGTTCTAAAATGGAAACCCATTCTATCGGATATCGAATCTATTGTGAAAACCGCCTGGAAATGGCAGCAGAGCGGCTATGACAAATACCGGAAAGCATAAGCCAAAAGCACACGGCAATTATAGGAGACGCATATTTCTTATATTATTCGCCGATATTGCCGCCCTATTCTCGGCCTATTTTCTTTCAATTCATGCGGCGGATTTTATCTCCGGCCTTTTAGCCCCAGAAAAAGCCAAACACGAATTTGTCTTGGATGAGCGGTATTTATTTTTTCTGCTCTCATTAATCGCCATATTTCTATTTTACAATAGCGGGCACTATACCAAGCGCGTTCCTTGGTGGAGCCAGGTGCGGCATACTATAATAGTTTTCATCTGCCTTATGGTGGCAAGCGGTTTCCTGCATTTTGCCATGCATTATTCTTTTCAGCGGCTTCCGGCGCTATTATTTTGGCTGGTTGCTTGGGTATCATTAATTATCATGCGCCAGCTCGCGCATATAATCGGCAGGATTCTAAAAATATGGTCAATTCCTACGGTGGTTATAGGCGATGGGGAAAATGCAATTGACGCTATTTATGCCTTATGCTCGGATCGCTATTCGGGATATGATGTGCATTCCATGTTGCTTTACCACGATTTCGAAGGCTTCAGCCAGGATATATTGCCACTGCGCGGCCGGGAGATAGAAATCATTAAAGGTCCGGAGAATTCCGTAGATTATATAAATCATCACCGGGAAGATTTCTATGTGCTGGCGCCTGAAGCCTTGCAACATATTGACGGAGAAAAGTTGATAGCGCTGATAGCGAAAGTATGTGGCAGGGAAAATTATGCCATAGTGCCGCCGACAAAAGGCCTGGCGCTTTACGGACAAATTCCAGATTTTTTCTTCGGCTACGATATTATGCTTTTTCACCCCCTGGCCAGGATTAATTATCCATATAAAAGGATTATAAAAGGGATAATGGATATAACGCTTTCTTTGCTGGCGCTGATAATTTTCCTGCCGCTGTTTTTGCTTATTCCACTGCTGATAAAACTGGAAGGGCGCGGCCCTGTTTTATTCGCGCATAAGCGCATTGGGCAAAACGGCAAATCATTCAAATGCCTTAAATTCCGCACTATGGTGAGCGATGCGGAAAGAAGGCTGGAAGTATATTTACGCCGCAACCCGGAAGCCAGGGATGAATGGGAAAAAGAATTTAAATTAAAAGATGACCCAAGGGTTACGAAAATAGGAGGATATTTGCGCAGGACCAGCCTGGATGAATTGCCTCAGATATTTAATATTCTGGCCGGGAATATGAGTTTTGTCGGGCCGCGCCCGATAATTGAACAGGAAAAGCAATATTACGGCAAGAAATTCAAGGCTTATAGCTCTGTTAAACCCGGCATAACAGGCCTCTGGCAAGTGAGTGGGCGCAGCAATGTCACTTATAAATACCGGATTTATCTTGATAGCTGGTATGTGGAAAATTGGTCTGTCTGGTATGATGTGGTGATATTGGTAAAGACAGTGTTAGTAATATTGCGGCGTTCAGGTGCCTACTAAAAATACGCGGGTAATGTTCTTTTACTGGTTCCTCAGAGATGGTGGAATAGAAAAGGTTTTTACCGGAATAGCCAATAATTTTTCCTCCGATCCGAAAAATAAAATCAGCTTTGCCTTAATGGCGGCAACCGGGCATTTCCTAAGTTTTATCAGGCCGGCAGTGAAAGTTATAGATTTGGGGCTGAAACCATTTGGAATCATCGACCATATAAAATGCATATTAAAACTGACGAAAACCATCCGGCAAGAGCGGCCTGATTTCATAATAACCGGCCAGCCAGCAGCTAATATTAGCGTGGTGTTGGCAAAATTATTTTCCGGAACCGGCAAAAAAACCAAAGTTATTATTTCCGAACATTCCCCAATATTGATGTGGCTTACGAATAGGAAAAATAATTTTCTGTTAAAATTAATCCTAAGGCTGGCAATAATAATTCTCTATCGTTTTGCCGACCGGGTGATTGTGGTTTCGGATTTTCTGATTTCCGATTTAAGCAAAACGGCGCTTATGCCAAAGCGCAGAATCAGGCGCATCTATAACCCGGTAATAACCCCGGAATTAATGGAGAAAGCCGGGCAAAATGCCAACCATCCATGGCTGCTTGAAAAAAGCGGCCCGGTTATAATTGCTGTTGGCCGCTTATCCAAGCAGAAAAATTTTCCTCTTTTGCTTAAAGGGTTTGCTTTGGCCCGCACAGAACATCCGGCACTACGCTTAATTATTCTGGGAGATGGACCGGAAAGGCAGGAGCTTGAGAAATTAGCATCTGCCCTTAGCATTGCAGATGCAATCAGCATGCCGGGATTTGATAAAAATCCCTATGCCTTCCTAAGGCACGCCGATATTTTTATTCTCAGTTCGAATTTTGAAGGGCTGCCAACGGCACTTATAGAAGCCCTTGCCTGCGGTACTCCCGTTATTTCAACTAATTGCCCAAGCGGCCCAAGCGAGATATTGGAGGGCGGCCGGTATGGCCTATTAATCCCGGTTGAGGATGCAGAATCCATGAAGTCAGCGATATTAAACATTCTTGCCAACCACAAAGCCGCAGAAGAACGCACCAAAGATTTCCACCAGCATAAAATGCATGAATTTTCCACCGATAATGTGATTAAAGAATATGAGAAACTGCTCCAGCCATGAAAATTAAAGTTTCCGATCAGGCCGTTTAAAACAATTAGGCCGTTTAAAAATAGCTTTACCGCTCTTGTTTATTACTGGTTGCTGAAAAAAGAATGCATAAACTTTTTATATGCAATCTTTATATGATTCAACATTTTGAAATATATGTTTTTTATGAGTTAATGATTATCAATAAATAATCTGAGACTTTTGGTTCTAAACCGCCGGAAAATCTGGAAAATAATTATTAATAATTATTAAGGAGAAAAAATATGAGCATGGGTGCAGGAAAAGGAATTTTACTTTGGTTACTCGGAGTGCCGATTCCGGTAATTATCATCTTAGCTTTATTGTTCCGGTAGAAACATATGGAAAATAATATGAGGACATCTGAGAACGGCTATTTTTGCACTGCGGGGTTAACCTGGGCGCCTGTTATAGGCGGCGCCGTGGTGGCGGCCGCCGTATCTTTAATACTTTTAGCCTTAGGCTCAGGGCTGGGTTTTGCCGCCACATCCCCTTGGTCTAATTCCAGTGCGGGCAAGATAGCCGTAGGCGCTTTAATATGGCTGGTAGTTATGCAATGGATTTCCGCCGGGCTCGGGGGTTACCTGACCGGACGCTTCCGCAAACGCTGGAATAATATCCATGAAGACGAAGTTCATTTCCGCGACAGCGCGCATGGATTTCTGGCTTGGGCGCTTGCAACTATTCTCACCGCCACCGTTTTGGCATCGGCTGCATCATCTATAGTTGGCGGCTCAGTTCAGGCTATAAGCGTGGCTAATGCTGGCGCAATGGATAAAGGCGGAAAAGGCACCGACCCATATTATATCGATAGTTTATTCCGGTCTGATCGCCCTGCTTCCGCATCCGAAACGGATGTGCGCATGGAAATAAACCATATTTTTGCAAATGGCCTGAAGAATGGAGAAATTCCGGCTGCCGATAAAGCTTATTTGGCAAAGATAGTAGAGCTGCGCGCCGGTATCAGCCAGGATGAAGCCAGAGTCCGTGTGGATGAAACTATCGCAAAAGTGCGCGCCGCAACGGATAAAGCCCGTAAAGCTGCCGCAACTTTCTCAATTATTACTGCCCTTTCAATGTTGGTAGGCGCCTTCATAGCCAGTGTAGCCGCTATTCTCGGTGGAAAACACAGGGATGAATATTAATAATTTTGAGAATTAACGTAAAAATAGCGGCCATTAAAAATGGGCCGCTATTTTTTTTATAACCGGCCAAAAAGAAGAAAATCTCAAATGGGTGGGGCGATGGCTTTAAAATACTTGATGAATAATGCAGTATTACTTTTAATGGCTAAACAAATATAAGGAACCTAGTTTATCATCCAAAATTTATATGAAAAAGAATAATTCAATCCCAGATTCCATAGAAGCGCAAGCCTATTTAGCTGCCATTATTGATTCTTCCGACGATGCCATTATAGGCAAGGATTTAAATGGCAATATTATTTCTTGGAACCAAGCCGCAGAGCGCATTTTCGGTTATTTCGCTGAGGAGACGATAGGAAAGCATATAAGCTTTATTATCCCGCCGGATCGGCTGGATGAGGAAAATTATATCCTGGGCCAGGTAAGGAATGGCAAGCGCATTGACCATTTCCAAACAATACGCCGCGCCAAAGATGGCCGGTTAATTAATTTATCGGTGACGGTATCGCCGATTAAAAACCAGCAAGGCAAAATTATCGGCGCTTCAAAGATTGCGCGCGATACTACCGGCCTTAAAGAATCCGAACGCACCAGCGCTTATCTTGGGTCGATTATCGAATCATCCGACGATGCGATAATCAGTAAGGACCTCAATGGATTCGTTACTTCATGGAATAAATCGGCCGAGCGCATATTCGGCTATTTGGCCCATGAAGTTCTAGGAAAGCACATCACATTAATTATTCCTAATGAACGCCTGAAAGAAGAAGAAAAGATTCTAACTACGCTAAAAACCGGCAATCGGGTTGACCATTTCGAAACGGTGCGCCGCCATAAGGACGGACACCTGATTCCGGTTTCACTCACGGTCTCGCCGATTCGCGATTCATCAGGCAATATCATCGGCGCCTCCAAAATTTCCCGTGATATTAGCGAGCGCATTAATGCCGAAAAGGCATTGATGGAATTCAATCATAAGAAAGATGAGTTCATGGCTAATATGAGCCATGAGCTTAGAACGCCGATGAATGCGGTGATAGGCCTTGCAAACCTTCTAACGATGTCAAATTCCCTGTCCGCGAAAGACAGGAAATTCGTCGAGACACTAAAGACAAGCGCCGATAATTTAATGGATTTAATTAATGATTTGCTGGATTTTTCCAAGATTGAATCCGGTTCCATCCAGCTTGAAACCATAGAATTCAATTTGACCGAACAGGTGGAAAAAGTCGTCAGCATCATGAATGTGCGCGCGAAGGAGAAGGACCTTGCTTTGCATGTATATTATCCTCCGGCTTTGAATCGCTTTTATATGGGCGACCCGTTGCGCATCCAGCAGATATTGATGAACCTGGTATCCAATGCAATAAAGTTTACCGACAAGGGTTTGGTTGAAATTCATATAGATGGAACATTCAATAAAAACTCCGATACCACTATGATTACTATAAAGGTCAAAGATACCGGCATGGGAATTCCGAAGGATAAGCAAGAGGCGATTTTCGAGAAATTCATGCAGGCCGATGCCTCTATCAGCAGGCGTTTTGGCGGTTCCGGATTGGGTCTTGCCATTACTAAAGGCCTGGTGGAAAGAATGGGTGGCAAGATTATGCTGGAAAGCGATTTAGGCATAGGAAGCACGTTTATTATTACATTGGAACTTAAAAACACCAAGCGCACTTCCTCATTGGAAAGCTTCTCCGCTAATGCCGCAATCATAAAACCGGTGATAGCAAAGAATATTTTATTGGTGGAAGATTATGAGCCAAATATTCTGGTTGCCACTTCCATATTAGAGGAGTTTGGCTATAACTACGATATTGCCGAGAACGGAACCGAGGCTTTAAGGAAATTTGCCCATAATAAATACGATATTATCCTCATGGATGTGCAGATGCACGAGCTGGATGGAATGGAGGCTACTCGCCGGATTCGCCAGATAGAATCGGAGAAGAACCTGCCCCGCACGCCTATTATCGCCATGACAGCGCATGTAAGGGAGCAAGATAAGAATAAATGCCTGGAAGTCGGGATGGATGATTATATACCAAAGCCGTTCAATCCTAATGATCTATCTAAAAAAATTGCCCATTACATATCGGCAAAGAAAGAGTCCGATGGTTCTAACGCTGGGTTGAAAATTAAAGGTTGCTAGTTTATTTTTCTATTTTAGTGCAAATAAAATAGGCGTTATCTCAATATCATTTCATTATAGATACATGCGTAATTCCTGCCTCTTCCAAGCAGAACGGCGAACATTCTTTAAATCTAGCCTTACTCCTCCGTTTCGCCCTCGGAGGATTTTTCTTCCAGGTTGTAGCCTTTTTTCTTCATGCATTCGCTGTAAAATTGATCAAGAATTGCGGATTTCGGGTCGGCGAAATCGGTGGAAATATTCGGGCCCGCCGTTTTCGTGGGTTTGTTGATTTTTCCTTCCGCCGAATTATAGCAATCATTGGAATCTTTATCGAATTTCACCTCTTCCGGCGTCGGCTTACCTTCGGGCGGAATCGGCAGATTATCAAGCTCTGCGGGTTTTACGATATCAAGGTTATTGGGTTTATTCTGCCCGGTTTCGGCAATGGCGGGAAGCGCGCATAATAAAGCCAGGCCGAAGAAAATTACGTATTTTTTCATATTACAAATTATGGTCCATCAATTTTGGCACGAAAGCCGCTTCGGTGCGCGCCTTTATTTCATCCACCGAAACTTCCGGAGCGATTTTCACCAGCTGCATTCCGCCCGCGGTTATGTCGAATACGCCAAGTTCGGTTATTACGCGGTCCACCACTTTCACTCCCGTAAGCGGCAGCTTGCATTTCTTGAGAAGCTTGGCCTCGCCGGATTTGGCATTATGCTCCATCAATACCACGATGCGCTTGACACCCGCCACCAAATCCATCGCGCCGCCCATGCCTTTGACCATCTTGCCCGGAATCATCCAATTGGCCAAATCGCCTTCTTCGGAAACTTCTAAAGCGCCGAGAATAGTAATGTCAATATGTCCGCCGCGAATCATGGCAAATGAGGTTGCGCTATCGAAATAACTGCTGTCGGGCAGCGCAGTCACTGTCTGTTTCCCGGCATTGATGAGGTCGGGGTCAACTTCCGATTCCCGCGGAAACGGCCCCATTCCGAGCATCCCGTTTTCGCTATGCAGCGTTATATGCATATCATCCGGAATAAAATTCGCCACCTCCGTCGGCATTCCGATGCCAAGATTGGCATACATGCCGTCCGTGAATTCCGCGGCGGCGATTTTACACATTTCTTCTCTAGTCCAGGGCATTTTATTACTCCAATTATTTTACGGGGCGGTGCTGTGTCCGGAGGTTAACTGTTTTAACTTTGCGAGTTCAACCTGGTATTCTCCAGTTTTGCCTAGCATCTCCATTAATGGAGCTACACTCATTCTTATTGCGGTAATTTTATTCAGTAAATCCTCAGCTACTTTCTGTTCCGAACTTGTGCGACTCTTGCAGGCAATAGTTACAGTTTCATTAGTGCGGGTCATTATTATATTGTTTGGAAATTTATTGATTACTCGATGCAATTTCGCAGCATTTTCCGCTGTAATATCTGTTGGATCATTTGTGCTTCTAAAGAGTTCCCACAATTGAATAAAATCACGACTAAGCGTGCTATCAGTATCAGTGAGAGAAGCTTTGGCAGCGCCTAACGGTGGATTAAGATCATAATGAATCGTACTAAGACAATCTTTAATATTATTAAAGCACTTTTGTGTACTTTCTGAGTCTCTACTCATAGTTATCTTCCACTCGGGTTCTCCTTCGTAGTCCTTCTCTCAATCCTCTTCTCGAATTGATTCCCCGGAAAAACCCGCTGCACGAAAATTCCCGGCGTATGGATATTATTGGCATCCAATTGGCCAATCTCCACTATCTCCTCCACTTCCGCCACAGTCACATGCGAGGCGGTGGCCATTATCGGGTTAAAATTGCGGGCGGTTTTGCGGTAAATCAAGTTGCCGGCCTTATCGGCTTTCCAGGCTTTGATGATGGAGAGATCAGCGAATAGGCCGGTTTCCATTACATATTTGCGGCCACCAAATTCCCGCACTTCCTTGCCTTCCGCGACGATAGTGCCGACGCCGGTGGCGGTGAAAAACGCCGGGATTCCGGCCCCTCCCGCGCGGATTCTTTCGGCCAATGTGCCTTGCGGATTGAATTCGAGCTCCAGCTCCTTACTCAAATATTGCTTCTCGAAAGTTTTATTTTCCCCGACATAGGAGGAGACCATTTTTTTTATCTGCCGGGTTTGCAGCATCACTCCTAGCCCGAAATCATCTATGCCGCAATTATTGCTGATTACCGTCAAACCTTTCACCCCGGAATCATGGATGGCGCGGATGCAATGTTCAGGTATGCCGCATAGCCCGAAACCACCGGCCATTATCACCATATTATCTTTTAAGAGGCCATTTAACGCCTGTTTCGCATCCGGGTAAATTTTATTCAAATGCTTTGCTCCTGTTAGTGCCCTTAACTGATAATAATTTATATCCGGCCGGGTGCGATGTCAAAAATATCGAGCGCTTATGGCAATTTGATATAAATTTTCAAAATCCTATACAGATAATTTATTGAAAGGGAATTATCTTCTGCATTCGAAGGGCGATATTCGCTTTTTTCTTAGAACTTGTTTCATAAACAGGTTCTAACTAACTGAAACTTTTTAAGGAGTAAATATATGCAAGGTAAAAAAGGCACTGGAAGCGGCTCTAGCACCAAAAAGAGCAGCAATTCTTCGAGCAGCCGTTCTTCGGGCGGCAATAAATCGAATAATCAATAATTAGATAGCCGATTTTCTACTCTAGGATGAGGGAGGGCTGGTTTTAGTTCAGTCCTCCCCCCTTTTTAGGTGGATTTTTTATTTTGCATCTATAAAAAGAATTACAAGAATCAAATAACAGGAGATATAAAAATGGCGAACCCTAATTTAAGACCAAATAACGATACTAAAAACACCAATACCGGCAACACCAGCGGCATCAGCGGCAATTACGCCAATAAAAATTATAGCAATAATAATGACAGATATAGCTCCGCTAACCGGCCATCGGCAGGAACTTCCAACCAGGATGCCACTAATTGGGTACTGATTTCATTGCTGGTTGCGGCAATAGTAATCATCGTTGCCATAGTGGCTTATTCATGGAACGGAAATAATGGCGCGAATAATGCCGCCAATACTTCCGGCACCGCTCCGGCAACAATTGCGGCTACTCCTGGTGCAACCGCTCCGGCGGGTGCCACAACCGGCGCAGCTACAACCGGCACCGGGACTACTACCACCACTACCACCACTACCGGCACCACCGGTACAACTGCCGGCGGCGCTAACACCCCAGTTGCGCCTGTTGATAATAATAGCGCCAATAACCCTTCCACCAATGAAGGCCGGGTGATTGACAATAACAATCCGGCGCCAAACTCTCCCGCGGGCTCCGACACTAGCGCCCCACTTTCCAACCAAGCCGGTTCCGGTGCGAGATAATTAATAATCGGATTGGTTTATAAAAGGCCGTGATAGCTCTAAGCTTCGCGGCCTTTTTTATGCTGCAATAATGCTAGTGCTTTTTGCTGAAATGCTATATAAATTTGCAAAGAAATAATATCTTTCGAGGAATTCATATATGGCTTTAATTTCCTATCGCGGCAAAAAAATAAATATGGTTTGGACATTTCTTGCGCTGCTTATCCTTAGCGGTTGTGGCGTTAATACCATTCCTACATTGGATGAAAAAGTTAATGCCGCCTGGGCGCAGGTGGAAAATCAATATAAAAGACGGGCGGATTTAATTCCAAACCTGGTGGAAACGGTGAAAGGTTATGCGACGCATGAGGAAAAAACGCTTACCGAGGTCATCGAAGCGCGCGCCAAGGCCACCAGTGTTACATTAAACCCGGAAAATTTGAGCGACCCGGAAGCCATGAAGAAATTCGAGCAAAGCCAGGGCGCGCTGACGCAGGCGCTTTCCAAATTGATGGTGGTATCCGAGCAATATCCGAATCTTAAAGCCAATGAAAATTTCATCGCCTTGCAATCGCAACTCGAAGGAACGGAAAATCGCATCGCAGTGGCGAGGAAGGATTATATCGAGGCGGTGCAGGCTTATAATACCGAGGTGCGCACTTTCCCAGGGCGGCTATGGGCGATGATATATGGCGCGAAAACCGAAGCAGACTTTCACCGCCCCGGCGGGTGCGGAAAATGTTCCGTCGGTTAAATTCTAGGATGAAAAAAGCGGTAATACCGGCCATCTTGCTGGCGCTGGTTTTTCCTGTTGCCGCGTTGGCCGCCATCCATTTCCCTGAACTTACCGGCCGCGTAGTGGATGAGGCGCGGATTCTTAATAATAACACGCACCAGGAAATAGAAGCAAAACTTGCCGCGCATGAGCAGGCGACCGGCGAGCAAATCGTGGTTGTCACCGTCCGTTCTCTCAGCGGGTTGCCGATAGAGGATTATGGCTATCAGCTTGGCCGCGCCTGGGGAATAGGGCAGAAAGGCAAGGATAACGGCGCGCTGCTCATCGTTGCCCCGAAAGAGCGCAAAGTCCGCATCGAAGTCGGTTATGGTTTGGAAGAAAGGCTCACCGATGCAATAGATAGCATGATTATTTCCGAAGTCATATTGCCGCATTTCCGTAAAGGCGATTATGCTGGCGGAATAGATAAAGGAGTCGAGGCGATTCTTACGGTGCTGGATAAAGACGCCGTGCCTGGGGCAGTGCAAACTCAAGCGCAACAACCTCCGCATTCGCTGCCTGTGGCTATATTTATAATTCTGGCGATTTTTTTGCTGCTGCGCGCCATGCGTGGCGGTGGCATCATCGCGCCGTTGATTCTCGGCGGAATGCTTGGCGGTGGCGGCAGGGATAGAGATGGCTTTGGCGGGTTTAGCGGCGGTGGCGGCGGATTTGGCGGGGGAGGCGCCTCAGGCTCATGGTGAAATCAATATTTAGCAAGAGGGCAATATTCAGCGATGTTGAAAAACAAAAAATCGCAGCTGCAATTCTGAAAGCGGAAAAAATAACCAGCGGCCGCATCGTAACGGTGATCGCCGAGCAAAGCGGCGATTATATGGCGCCTTCGCTGGCTCTTAGCATTGCGGTTTCCTTCGCCGTCCCATTGGTTCTATGGCTTTTCTCGCCAGTAAAATCATTCATCGAATTATGGCTGTGCCAGGCAGCGGTTTTTATGCTGCTGGAATCATTGCTGCATTTTAGCGGCCTGGAATTATTGCTGGTGCCAAGTTCCGTGAAAAAGAAAGCCGCATCGCGCCACGCCTATGAGCAGTTTTATAAACTCGGCCTTCACACTATGAAAAACCGCGCAGCGGTTCTGCTGTTCGTATCTTTGAAAGAGCATTATGCCGAAATCATCGCCGATATCGGCATCGGAAAAAATGCCGAGCCGGAAACCTGGCGGCGCATTATCGATAAATTCATTCTCGATATAAAAACCGCTACTCCGGCGCAAGGTTTCGTGAATGCAATTGAAGAATGCGCGGCGGTTCTAGCGCCGCATTTTCCTTATGATTCCGAACAGGCGGAATATTCGGCCGATGTTATAGAGGATTAATCAAAACTCGGAAATACTTGCCGCATTTACGAACTTCAGCCAAGATTATAACGGAAAATTTACTCCCAGGCCGATATAAGATTGAATTCAGTAAAATTTAATGCATGAGGAGTTTATGAAAACAAAATTTACTAATCTGGCTGTTATTGGGCTAAATATCGCGCTATTTTCCGGAACACTCGCAATGGCGGATGAATATGGAAGCGCGGCTGTGCCCAATCACTTGTTACATTTAACAGCGGCGGGCGCGGGAGCTGGCTCTAGTTCAGGGGCGGGCTCAAGCTCCGGGACTGGCTCATCCGGTGTTGGCGCAAGCAGTTCTACCAGCGGAAATACCGGCGTCACTGGTAACGGAACTAGCGCAACCACCGCAACCGGAACCATGGGAACTGCTACAACCAGCTCCACTAACGGGGCCAATACCCGGGTTGCACGCTCCGTCAACACCGGAACCTATGGCAATGCAAAAACCAATTCCACCCGCACTTATAATAATGGCGGCGTTTCCGGTTCGGGCGGCGCAAATGGCGGTGGCAGGGGTTATTAATAGCAATGGCAACGGAATGCAGGAAATTTTTATTATTGCTTCCGGCCGCTGAATGACGAGAAGAAAAAAAGTTATATTGTTTATTGCGCTTCCGGCGGGAATTATTTTCTTGTTTCTCGCCGGTGGCTTCTTTTTTCTCGGCAGCCCGGCTTTCAAGCATTTCGTGGAAAGGGAAGCCGGGAGCGAAAGCGGCCGGAATGTCGGGCTTAAAGGCGATATAAAAATCTCCTGGTCATGGACGCCGCGGGTTATTCTTTCCGATGTTGAAATTGGGAATGCCAAGGGTTTTCAGCCGGACGACATGCTATCGGCCCAGAAAATCGAATTCACCGTTGCCTTGAAAGAATTATTTAAAGGCCGGTTGGCGCTGCCAGAGCTGAGATTAATCGCACCGAAATTATTTCTGGCCAAGGATGAAAATGGCAATGCCAACTGGAATTTTACTAAAAACCCTGCCGGAAAAGTGGCGGTTAGCCCTGCACCTTCCTCACGCGGCGGCATGCCGGTTATTGGAAAGCTTTATATAGAGGACGGCGAATTCTCCTATAAAGACGTAAAAGAAAAAATCGCCATCGATAGCAAAGTTTCCACCCTGAAGGGCGAAGGCAATGACGAGCAAATGCAACTTGTCGGCAAGGGAAGCTATAATGACAAGCCCTTCAGCCTTGATATTAAAGGCGGCTCGGTTCTGGAGCTTAAAGAAGGGGACAAGCCCTATCCGCTCGATGCAAAATTGGCGATTGGCCAGACGAAGGCGAATATATCCGGCACGGTGGCCGACCCGGTGAAAATGACCGGGCTTAATATAAACCTGGATTTAAGCGGCGCCAATGCCGCCGATTTATTCCCGATTACCGGCATCGCCCTGCCGCCGACCCCGGCCTATCATTTAACCGGGCATTTGACGGAAGAGAAAAATAAATGGCTATTTGAGAATTTCACCGGAAAAATTGGCAGCAGCGACCTCGAAGGTAATATAATTTGGGATACCAGCAGCAAAAGGCCGGTGCTGAGTGGCAATTTATTGGCGCATAATCTGGATTTTAAGGATTTAGGCGGGCTGATTGGCGCTAAAACGAAACCGGAGGAGAAAGAGCAGGAAAAAGAAAGCCGTTACCTGATTCCCGATACTCCGCTCGATATCAGCCGCTTGCAAGCGATGGATGCGAAAGTGAATTTCGATGCCGGTGATATTAAAACGCCGCAGCTGCTGGATAAATTTCATATGATGTTCGATTTGCAGCAAGGGGTTTTAAATCTGACGCCGATAAGATTCACTATGGCGGAAGGTGATATTAGCGGAAATTTGAGGATAGACGGCAATAAAATCCCGCCGGAAATAACTACCGATATGAATATTTTACGCATTTCCCTGCACCGGCTTTTCGCGCCGCTGGCGAAAAAACTGGCGCAGGAAAATGTTTCGCAAGGTTATCTGGGCGGGGCGGCAAAATTGCGCGGCCGCGGTAAATCGATGCGCGAAATGCTTTCGCATTCCAACGGCAATATCGGCATCGGCATGGAAGGCGGCGAGCTCAGCGACCTCCTGGTTGGGTTAATCGGCCTTGATATATTCCGCGCGCTGGGGTTTATTATCAGCGGCGATAAGCCGGTGGCGATAAAATGCATCATTGCCGATTTCACGGCGGAAGATGGCGTGCTCCATACTAACCGCTTCGTCATCGATACCGCCGATACCAACATCATCGGCAAAGGAAACATTGCTTTTGCCACTGAAGAAACTGATTTGGAACTCACTCCATATCCAAAACATCCAAGCGCTCTTTCGGCGCGCTCTGCCATAATCGTTAATGGCCGCTTGAAAAATCTCTCGGTTTATCCGGACCCGGCGGAAGTTGCGATAAGAGGCGGGCTGGCAGGTGGATTGGCGGTGGCCTTGCCCCCGGTTGGGGCGCTTCTCGCATTCATTGAGCCGGGCCTTGGAAAAGATAGCGATTGCGCGAATTTCATCCGGGATCTGCAAAATGAAACCGGTGGTAAAATCCCGATTAATAATCCCGGTGCAAGCGAGAATTAAATCTTATAGGCAACCATCTTATGCCGCTGCTCGCCAAGACCGCTAATACCGAGTTTTACCAAGTCTCCTGGCTTTAGGAAGCGCGGCGGCTTGAAACCCATGCCGACTCCGGCCGGGGTTCCGGTCGGAATTATATCTCCGGGGAGCAGCGTCATAAACTGGCTGATGTAACTGACTATTTGATAGACGGAAAAAATCATGTTGCGCGTGGAGCCATTCTGCAAGCGCTCGCCATTTACCTCGCAGAATAAATCAAGATTTTGCGGGTCGATTTCATCTGTGGTCACTAAATAGGGTCCGATGGGTGCGAAAGTGTCAGCGCTTTTGCCTTTAGACCAGTTGCCGCCGCGCTCGATTTGGAATTCGCGCTCGGAAACATCGTCCACCAGGCAATATCCGGCGATGTGTTTTGCGGCGTCAGCCTCCGAAACATACTGCGCTTTGGTGCCGATAACAATGCCAAGCTCCACTTCCCAATCGGTTTTCTGCGAAGCTTTCGGGATTATGATATCATCGTCCGGGCCGCAGATGGCGCTGGTGGCTTTCATGAATAGTATTGGCTCCTTCGGCGGCTTTTGCCCGGTTTCCTCGGCGTGATCGGTGTAATTTAAACCCACGCATACCAGCTTTGGCACTCCTGCGACAGGCGCGCCGATTCTCGGGCTCCCCTCTATTAGTGGCAATGCGGAGTGATCTAACTTCTGTAACTTATTTAAGCCTTCCGGCGCCAAGATTTCTGGCCCGATATCGCTAATTACCAAGGAGAGATCACGAATTTTTCCGTCAATCAAAATGCCGGGTTTTTCTTTCCCCAAAGGGCCATAACGCAATAATTTCATTTATATATCCTATTAAAACTTCCAAACACCGATATCCTGAAAGGTTTGCAATCGATAATCAAGAAATAATAGGATTGTCTTAGCTTGCAATCTCTCTTGGTGTCATACTCGGGCTTGACCCGAGTATCCATCGAAGAACAATAATCAGTTTTGATGGACCCTCAGGTTAAGCCCGAGGGGGGCACCTGAATGTGGTGTATAAAAACCGTAGGATCGAACAGCTATGAGGATAATATAAATAATTCCGCCGGGCTTAATATTTACCCGGCGGATAGTTTTTTACATCGAAGATTTAATCTGTTTCACATGTTGCAGATGGCTCTCCAAGGTGGGCAAAGTCTGGCTGGCGAAGCCTTTTAACGCGCCATCATCGCCATTTTTCGCATAATCGCGGAAGAGTTTTACCGTTTCCTTATGCGCATCGGTTTGTTCGCTAATGTATTTTTTATCGAATTTTTTCCCGGCTGGCGCATCTTTCAATTTATCGAGCAGTTTGCGGTGTTTGGCATCCAGGGCGTTTGGTACCATGGCGGCATTCACGCTGGAAGAGGGCAGCGTGGCCTTTAGCTGATCGCCGGCTTTGCTATGGTCATCAATCATCATCTGGGCGAATTGTTTCACATTGGCATTTTGTGATTTCTCAAGCGCCAGGCGGCTGGATTCGATTTCGAATTCATTGCCGATTGAGGCCTTCTTAACAAAGTCACCCGCCGAAGGCGCGGCTTGCGCTGTTGCCGCAAAAGCCAGGCAGAGCATGGCCGAAATTAAAAACGGATTTAGGTTTTTCATAAAGTAAGCTTCTCCTATATAAATTAAACTACTAAGAGAACTTAAGAACCTATGAATAAATTTTCAGTAATGAAAATTGGAATAAAATTTATTCAGTCGCTTTTCCTTTGCCGGACCAGAGTTTTTTCAAAGCATCATCGCGGCCGCACCCGCTGCGGTACATTTTATAGCGGGTTTTGTTTTTGATGTAATATTCCTGGTGATAATCCTCAGCCGGGTAGAATGCGGAAGCGGGTTTGATAACGGTTGCGATTGGTTGTTTGAACATTATCCGGACTTTTTCTTTAGAAGCTTCGGCAAGTTTTTTCTGCTCAGCATCATGATAAAAAATTCCGGCGCGATATTGCGAGCCTTTATCGCAGAACTGGCCATATTCATCCAGCGGGTCGACATTTTCCCAGAATATATTCAGCAGCTCGCCGAAGCTTACCTTGGCAGAATCATAAGTGACTTCAATCGCCTCGACATGGCCGGTGGTGCCGGATGATACTTGTTCATAAGTGGGGTTTGGCAAGTTGCCGCCCGTATAGCCGGAAACGACTTTGCTGACGCCAGGAAGGTTGGCGAATTCCGGCTCCATGCACCAGAAACAGCCGCCGGCGAAGGTCGCTTTTTTAATTGTTGAATCAGCCATAACAACTTCAGGGCGCAAAATTGCAAATAAGGAAAAAAGCATCGCCAGCATAATTGATTTTTTCATAAAGCCTAACCGTTTTTATAATCGCGCAATCCAAATTATATTATTTGTTGTCGGGAAGAAATCTAAAAAATGGAGTTTGCATGATGGGAAGGCAGTTATAAACCATAGATTGTGTCATTATGGCTCTAGTTATTATGCAACTACTGGAGGATATTAAACTATAAATTGTATTACAAATCTAGGTTTTAGCAGAAAAATGGTAAAATTGCCGGTAAAGTTAACTATCTGTTAATCTATTGGCTATAGGATGAATTGAAGTTTTATAACCAATTTAAGAGAGGAAACATGGCAGTTGGAAGTAAATTATTCTCTGGTAGCCTTGGAAATAGTAATCAATCACAGGTTGTGGGTGGTGAAGGGCGGGATTTAGCTATTACTTCTAAACCCAAAGATGAATTGGATGCCGTAGTTTTTCACGCTCCGGACGCCGAATCCACCAACCCCGATAATATTTTAGGCTTCGCTGGAGTAGCCGGCAGAAAGAATGAAGCTGATAGCTCGTATTTAGAACATACTTCAGCACAGGATCGCCGTGAAGGATTTATTGGTGGCGGATATGTGGCCGAGCAGGGGAGTTTATCATTGAATGGTGGCGGCGCTGAAGCAACGGAGCAAAGCGGCAATAGTTCGCAATATAATTCCGGGCTTTTGCCTGCAGGTGCAAGAAATTCCGGCGGCACTATAAATCATGCGGAAAAATTGGTTCAAACCGCAGGGAATTTCTCTGGTGAGAATATTCAGAATAGCAGGGAAGCCGGCAATATTCAGAGTAATTTTCCGGCACCTTTTGCGGGCAGTGGTGGTGGTGTCTTGCATGATAATTCCGGCGCGAATGCAAATCCAGCCGCTTCAACTCTCGGAGGTAGCAATGGCGGAAATGATGTTACTAATAATTTTTTCACCACCAATGAAAGCCCGGCTAATAATTTCATCACCGTAACCGGCGGCCAGAATGGCTTAAACGGCACTTCCGGAATAAACGGGGCAGCGGGCCAGAATGGTTTGAATGGATTAGACGGGCGTGCAGGCGCCAGTGGCGCGGATGGCCTAAATGGCATCGGCGTAACCATAATAGGCGCAAATGGCAATGACGGAGCCAATGGCAGCAATGGTATTAATGGTGCGAATGGCAGTAACGGAACCAACGGCAGCAATGGACAGGCTGGGCTTAACCTTACCGTAAGCATGCCCGGCCTTCCCGGCGAGAACGGTACGAACGGCGCTAATGGTAGCAATGGTCATGACGGCTTAAATGTTATCGTGAACCTGCCAGGCATGCCAGGCCAAAATGGCATGAATGGAAATAACGGCCATGATGGTGGCAACGGGAATAATAACCATGGCGGTGGGCATCATCGGGATGGAATAAATATAAATGTCGGTCAGCTGGATTTGAATAACACCATACTCGGCAGCACACTGAATACCGGGCTTGGCGGCGGAAATGGCGATACGCATGGACATGGCCTGGTAAATGTGAATATCGGCGATATTACCAATGGTCTTAACTTAAATCCCGGACTGCATCTACCGGGCTTGAGCCCGCAAGATATAGTTGGCCCGGTGGCAGGAGTTGTAAATACCGCACTTGTGGATATTCACCTGCAAAATATTGTAAATCCGCAGCTTGAAAATATATTGCTGCCGCTGCATCTGGACAGTAATTTTATTTCCGATGTGGAACATGCAGCGGCGGCGAATGGCGGAATTATCTGCCAGATATCGCACCTGCCGGAAGGAGTGATTCCGAATTGCGGTTCCAGCGCCGGCGATGGCGTGTGGAATATTCCGGTCAACACGCTTGCCAATCTTGCGCTGATTGCAAGCCATGATGCCAATGCCGCAGGGCAGGCGGTGGTCAGCATTCTGGCCAATATAGATAATAAACTGCAAACGATAGCGAGCGAAACAGTCGGGCTGGCGCTGGGCTCGCATGGCCTCTGCGCAATTGTGGGCGCTAATTACGGCGAAGTGCCACTTAATATCCGTCTTCATGACGAAGGCTCGCTCTCCCATGTGATATTAAGCAATATTCCAGAAGCGGTGCAGGTGATAGGCGGCGTTTTACGCGATGATGGCGGCTGGTCCGTCAACGCTGAGCATCTCGCGCATCTGGCACTCAGCATTCCGGAAAATGTTGGGAATTTCGATATCCATGTCAGTGCCTCCGGGCTCATTAATAATAACATCAATGTCTCCTCGCTGATTGTGCCGGTGCAGACGCAATTGCAATCATCAATACATTCGCTATTGGCCGATTTGCCGGTGAATAATAACCCACTTGGCGAAATCCACCAGGCGGTTTCCGGTGCGGCGGGGGAAATTTCCGGGGCGGTAAGCGCGGCGGTAAGCCTCGTGGCGGATGTGACTCATGCTGTTGCCGCTTCGGTTTCCGGAGTGGTGGCGGATATAGTCAATGCTGCGCATTCCGATTTATCGGCGGCGGTTTCAACGGCAATCGATGTCACAAACGCTGCGGGAAATTCCGCATCGATAATTCCGGTAGTTGTAAATACGGCGGATAATGCAATTTATATCGCCGAGAACTCTGTAAACAATATTCCCGCTATTGTTCCGACAGTAGTCGGCATTACAACGGATGCCAGTTCCTCTATCGCAGTTTCTGTTACAGGTGCTGTGACTGATGTGGTGAATATTGTTCACTCTGTTAATCCAACCGCAGTAGTTTCGACTGCAATTGATATTGCGAGTACTGTAGTAAATTCCACGCCGATAATTCCGGCGGTTATAAATACGGCTGATAATGCGGTTTATACCGCCGAAAATACCGTGAATAATATTCCGGCTATTGTTCCTGCGGTAGTAGATACTATTGCCGAGGTTAACTCTGCGGCATCAGCCTCGGTTTACGGCGCTGTGGGGGATGTAGTTAACACCGCTCATTCCGATTTATCGGCAGCAGTTTCAACGGCAACCAATATTACGAGTGCTATAGTAAATACCACAGCAGATTTAACTTCGGCGGCATTAGCCTCGGTTTCCGGAGCTGTGGCGGATGTAGTGAACACCGCACATTCCGATTTATCGGCAGCGGCTTCAACGGCAACCAATATTACGAGTGCTATAGTAAATACCACGGCAGATTTAACTTCGGCGGCATCAGCCTCGGTTTCTGGAGCTGTGCCGGATGTAGTGAACACAGCGCATTCAGATTTATCGGCAGCGGTTTCAATGGCAACCAACATTACTAGTGCTATAGCAAATACCACAGCAGATTTAACTTCGGCGGCATTAGCCTCGGTTTCCGGCGTTGTGGCGGATGTAGTTAATACTATTCATTCGGTTGATCCGGCGGCGATAGTTTCGACTGCAATTGATGTTGCGAGTACTATAGTTAGTTCCGCCCCAATAGTTCCCGCAGTCATAAATACGGCGGATAATGCAATTTACACTGCGGAACATGTCGTAAACAATATTCCGGCTGTCATACCGACTGTAGTAAATACTGCGGCAGATTTAACTTCGGCGGCAGCGGCTTCGGTTTCCGGGGCAATATCGGATGTAATAAATTCCGTTCATTCTATTGATCCGGCAACTATAGTTTCGACAGCGGCCGATGTTACGGGCGCGGCGGTAAATTCCATACCGGTAATTCCGGTAGCAGTTAATAGCGCGGCCGATGCAATTTACACTGCGGAACATACCGTAAACAATATTCCGGCTATTGCTTCAACTATAGTATCTACTACCGTGGATTTAACCTCTGCGGCGGTGGTTTCAGTTTCCGGGGCGGTGACGGATGTAATAAATACCGCGCATTCGGTTGACCCCGCTGTCGCGGTTTCGGATGTGACAAATATCGCTGTCGCTACAGTTGCCTCCACGCCGGTAATTCCGGTGGTGGCAAATACCGTGGCCGATATAACTTACACTGCCGAAAATGCCGTGAATAATATTCCAGCTATTGCACCGGCTATAGTAAGCACGGCAGCAGACATAACCCATGCAGCTTCAGCCTCGGTTTCCGGCGTTGTGGGTGATGTTGGCAATTTAACCGCATCGGTTTCTGCTGCGGTAACGGTTGCCGGGAGTGGGACGGTTGAAGTGGGAAATTCCGCAGCTATTATCACGAACACTATTAACATTGCCGCCCCGGTTTCAGCGCCTGTGGTAGCGGTGGTTTCCGATGCTTCTCATACGGCTGTAAGCAGTGCCCCGGCTGCCATCTCCAATATTGTTTCAACGGTGGTAACTCCGGCTGTGAGTTCGCTTGATTCGTTGCATAGCGTCACTTCTTCCCTTAGCAGTGCCAGCAGCGGCTGGCTTGGCGCGGTGACCGGCGATGCTTCGCATGTGGCGAGCGGAGCCCTCGGAACGGCCACTTCTTCCATTGCCGATGTCAGCCATTCGCTTGGAAATACAACGAGCAGCCATAGTAACGTAACCGGATTATTCTCTCATCTTTAAGGTTTTAGGGTTTTATGTTGTCAGCGGCGGGAAAGAAATTCAGCGAAGGTTATTCCAGCGGAAATTTCAGTAACGACAATAATGAAGAAATGGAAAAGCTGCATGCCAATCCTTGGATATTGATAACCTCGTCTCTGGTTATCAATATCCTGTCGCTGGCGCTGCCGATTATGCTGCTGCAAATTTACGACAGGATAATTCCAAACAGCAGTTACGGCACGCTTTCGATGCTAATAGCCGGTGTCGGGATTGCGCTGATTCTGGAAGGAATTTTGCGGATTCTGCGCTCCTATATCACCGGCTGGGCGGCTTCTTATTACGAGCATATCGCCACTTGCCAGGCGCTAAAGCATTTAACCGGCGGCAATCTTGGGGCTATAGAAAAAGAAGGCACGGCGACGCATCTGCAAAGATTCGCCGCTCTCCTGAAATTACGGGAATTTTACAGCGGCCAGATGCTGCTGACGGTGGTGGATTTGCCTTTCGCAGCGGTTTATCTGGCGCTGGTTATTTATCTCGGCAAATGGCTGGCGCTGGTTCCGGCATTGCTGGTTGTGGCTTTTATCCTTTTCGCTTTTCATATCGGCAATAGGTTTAGGGATGCGTTGGATAAACGCTCGGATGCCGATGATAATAAATTAAATTTTCTCTATGAGGCGCTGAGCGGAATTCACGGTGTGAAATCGCTGGCGCTCGAAGGCCAGATGCTGCGCAGGTTTGAGCATTACCAGAAAGATTGCACTGATAATAATTATAATGTTTCGTTGGAAGCGGCACATGCCAATATTCTCGGCGATATATTCATGCAACTGGCCACCACTCTCACGGTAGTGTGCGGCAGTATATTGGTGATAAGCGGAGTTTTAAGCGTTGGCGGGCTCGCCGCCTGCACTTTATTGGCGGGCCGCGTGATTCAGCCGGTGCAGAAAGCCCTCGGCAGCTGGACGCGGTTTCAGGAATTCAAAGTGGCGAAAAAACTTGCCGGCGAAATTTTCGAGATTCCGAAAATTCATTATCTGCCATTCTCAGGCCTGCTGGAGCCGCGCGGCGCCATAGAGCTCGAAAATGTCAGTTTTGCTTATGGCGCGGAGCTGGAGCCGATACTCGAAAATATCAATCTCCAGGTAAAGCCCGGCGAGACTATCGCCATCATGGGCGAGAAAGGCGTGGGCAAAACCACGCTGTTGAATCTACTGCTCGGTACGCTTAAGAGCACTTCCGGAACCCTCATGCTCGATGGTTTCGACCCGGCGGTTTACGATAATTATCACTTGCGCGGCCATATCGGCTACCTGCCGCAGAAGGGCACGTTTTTTCGTGGCACGGTGATTGATAACCTCACTAATTTTCGCAAAGAGCAGAATATCATGGATTCCGCGATGCAGGTGGCGCGTGAGCTGGGGTTTATCAATATCATAAATTCGCTGCCCGGCGGTTTCGCCACTTATTTGAGCGACGGCCCCGCTGATCCGGTGGCTCCCGGTGTAAAACAGCGCATCTGCATCGGCAGGGCCTTGGTCGATAGGCCGAAAATAATTCTCTTCGATGATGCCGACCGTGCACTTGATAAGGAAGGTTATAACCGCATCTTCAAATTCATCGGTCGCCTTAAGGGCGAATGCACCATCATCATGGCTTCCGAGGATAAAAACCTCCTCAGTTTTGCCGACCGTTTTCTGGTTTTGGATAAAGCCGGTTTAACCGAAGCAAAGGAAAATTATGCTGCCAAATTTTGAAGCCCTCGGTAATCCGCGAATACTCAGTATTCCTGAGCAAAGTCAGTTCCCGCGTGCGGAAATAAACCGGCTGCTTAATGAAAAATTACGCCTGCATAGCGTGGAGGAAAAACGACTCGCTGCCACCATCGCCCCGCTGCTGGAAAATCTCGGCTGGACCGGCGAGCTCCGCCATTTATGCGAGGCGCTGCCCTTCGAATGCCAGCTTTTCGATATAATAACCTTGCGCGATATATTCGCCAATCTTGGCTATTTGAGCGAGCCCTCCGAACTGCGGCTGGATGCCATCGATAGCCGCCTGCTGCCCTGCCTGTTTATTCCCGCTTTAACCGGTGCCGCGCCCCTGGTGGTGACGGAGCGGCAGGATAATGGATTTAAGGTTTTCAATAGCGCCATCGATTCGGAAACGCTGCTCGGCGATGCGCGGTTTTCCGGCAATTGTTATTTCTTTTCCGGGTTTATTCCGGAGGAAAATATTTTCACGCGCGGCAGTGGCCGGAAATGGTTTTTGAATCTCATGCGCCGCTTCCAGCCGCATATTATGCAGATTTTGCTGATAAGCTTCACCTTAAATATTTTCGCCATGGCCTCATCGCTCATGATGATAGCCATCTATAGTTATGTCATTGGTGCTTCCAGTTATACCTCGCTTTTCTATCTCGGCATCGGCATGGCGCTATCGCTGGCGGCAGAGATAATCCTTAGAAAAGTGCGCTCGAACTCGCTTAGTTATTTCGGCGTCCGCGTCGATACCATAGTCAGCCGCAGCATTTTCGAGCACCTGCTTTACCTGCCGCCAAGCTTCACCGAGCGTGCCGCCGTTTCGGCGCAATTGGCGCGGCTCAAAGATTTCGAATCATTGCGCGATTTTTTCACTGGCTCGCTGGCGCTTACCTGCCTCGAACTGCCATTCACCTTGATGTTCATAATCGCCATCGGATTTTTATCCGGGCCGCTGGTTTTCGTGCCTATCGGCATCGTTGGGCTTTATGCACTGCTGATAATGGCGGTACGCGCGAAACTCACGCTGCATCTGATTACGGCGGCACGCGGCAATAATCAGCGCCAGGAATTTCTGATGGAGGCGATAGCCAAACTGCGCCCCATCCGCCAGAGCGGCGGCGTGCCGAATTTCAATGAGCGCTTCCGCAAAATATCGGGCGGCGCATCGCTCGCTAATTTCCGCTCCGGCATGATTTCGCAGGTGGTGGAAACCTTCTCTTATATATTCATGATTTTAGCGGGTATAATGACTTTAAGCTTCGGCGTCGGCGAGGTGATTTCGGCTAAGCTTTCCACCGGCGGGTTAATCGCCACCATGATGCTCACCTGGCGCGTGCTTTCGCCGCTGCAAAATATCTGCGCCTCGATGACCCGGCTAGAGCAGCTGAAATCCAGCATCGGGCAGATGCAGAAATTGCTGAACATTGCACCGGAGCGCAACCCGCGTGTCAATAGCGCCGGACTGAACAACATCTCCGGCAAGATAAATTATCACCGTGTGAGCCTCCGTTATTCCTCCGATACCGATGCGGCGCTGCTTGGTTTCAGCTGCCAGATAAATCCCGGAGAAATCATCGCCATCAAGGGCGATAACGGCTCAGGTAAATCATCCATATTAAAGCTGCTTTCACGCCTTTATAACCCCCAGGCCGGCGCGATTAGAATCGATGATATCGATACGCGCCAATTGGATGCGATAGAATTGCGTGCCGCGATTTCCTATATTCCGCAAAATGTAGATCTTTTTACCGGCACCATCCGCGAAAATCTCCAGATGGTGAGCCCGGTCGCAAGCATTCAGGATATTGAAAATGCCTTTAAAGAAGTCGGCGTTTGGGAAGAAGTGAAGAATCTTCCTGAAGGTCTAGACACTATGATTCACGGCGGAAAAGTAACCCAGATTCCGGTTTCGCTTATGCAGGGAATAAACATCGCCCGCGCTTATTTGAAAAATTCCACCATCTGCATTTTTGATGAGCCTTCCAATTATCTGGATAAGCAAAGCGAGGAATTGCTGATGCGGCATATCACCGGCTTGCGCGGCAAAAAAACCGTGCTGGTGGTTTCGCACCGCGAGGACATCATGCTGCTCGCCGATAAATTGCTGGTGATGGAAAAAGGCGAGCTCATCATGGCCGGGCCGCCTGCCGCCGTATTGAAAGAAGCCATGAATAGGAAGGTCAGCGCATGAAAAAAGCTCTCGAGATAAAGGAAAATAATATGGAGATGAAAATGCTGGCGGAAATTCCGCTGCGCCCTGCCAATAGCAATCAGCGCTCGCGTAACCGGCAGTTGCGGCTGCTTTCGCAATCGGTGATATTGGAGGAATCAGCCAGCCCTTATATCATCCGCAACACCATGCTGCTCATAAGCGGTATCCTGCTGGTGTTTTTATTCTGGGCGGCGCTGGTTTCGGTGGATGAAATCGCCGCCACGCATGGCGAAGTGATTCCAAGCGGCTATGTGCAGGATATCCAGCATTCCGACGGCGGCACCGTTTCAGAAATATTGGTGCATGAGGGCGATATGGTGGAAAAGAGCCAGCCACTTATCAAAATCGATAATCTAAAAGCGCGGGCGGAACTGGACCAAATGAAAGTGCGCCAAGTTTCCTTGCAATTGCAGGCCGAGCGCCTACGCGCTTTCATCCAAGACCGTGCCCCGGAATTTTCCAGTGGCGGAATATCGCAAAGCCGCGAGCAAAATGAGATGGATATATTGACAGGCATGGAAACCGCGCGTGAGCAGCAGAAAAAAATCCTCGAAGATCAAATCGCCTGGAAGCGGCAGGAACTCGCCTCGTTAAATGAGCGGCAGAAAATGCTGGCTTATAATGTTTCGAATGCTGATAAGGAAAATAAAATTCGTCACCAACTGGTGGAAAAAGGGCTGTCATCGGAACTTTCGCTGCTGGATAGCGACAGGCGCACCAGCTCCACCGAAGGCGAGATGAAGGATAATCTCGGCAAAATAAAAATCTCCGCCGGGACCATTAATGAAGCCGAAAGCCGTCTTAAATCGCTAGATTCCGATTTGAAAGGACAGGCATTAAAGGAACTCGGCCAGGTGGAATCCGAATATGCGGAATTGCAGAAAATTCTGGGGAAACTTAGCCAGACGGTGGATAATCTAGAAGTAAAATCCCCTGTGCGCGGGCTGGTGAAAGGCATTACCGTCACCACTATTGGCGGCGTGGTGAATCCCGGCCAGACGCTGATGCAGATTGTGCCGGTTGACCAGGAATTACTGGTGGAAACACAAATATCGCCGCGCGATGTCGGCCATTTGAAACTCGGCCAGGAAGTGGTCTTAAAAATCAGTTCCTATGATTATTCGCGCTACGGCACCCTCAAAGGTCGCCTGACCTTTATTTCACCTTCCACTTTCACCAATAAGGAAGGTATCGCCTATTATAAAGGTAAGGTGGCATTATCGCAAAGCTATGTCGGAAATGATGCTGAGCGCAATTTAATACTACCGGGAATGACAGTGCAAGCCGATGTGATAACCGGCCGCAAAACTTTGATACAATATCTGCTGAAACCCATTTATGTGGCGGCAAATGGGGCTTTTCATGAGCGGTGATTGATTACATAATGCGGATTCCGTTATCCCCGCCTTTAAGCGGGGATCGCTCCTATCAGCAATACGATATGCCGGACGAAGCGATCCCCGCTTAAAGGCGGGGATAACGTTTTGCGTATAATAAATCATTAGCCAAAATTAAGTGTAGGAATTATAATTACCGGTACAGCATCGTAGCCACATAAAAATTCTAAGATTATGTATTGCCTGATTGTTGATGATGACGAGGATTGCCTTTTTATTGGGCAGAAGATTGTCGGGGAAATGGGTTTTTCCACACGCATCGCCAGAAGCGGCGAGGAGGCGCTGGAAATATGCATGCGCAAACTCCCGCAGGCAATTTTGCTGGATTGGAGCCTGCCCGGCATGGACGGCCTCACCTTCCTGGAAAAGCTGAAACGCTTAAATGACGGATATAAAGTTACCATCGTAATGTCCACCGGCCATAGCGAGGAGAAAAAAGTGAAAGAAGCCCTCGCTTCCGGCGTTAAAGGCTATTTGATAAAACCATTCACGAAAGAAGATATTGCCAGGCAATTCGCTTATTTGCGGGTAAAACCGGAGCGGCTTACTTTCTAAATTTCCACGGCCATTCCATCATATCCCGGCACTATTCCCGGCGGCAAATCGGCTTTCAATTTCTCATATTCGAATTCGTGCCCCATATGGGTTAATATGGCGAGCTCCGGTTTCACTACTTTAATCCATTCGAGTGTCTGCTCCAGATGCGAATGCGTTGGCGCTTTGCCATAGCGCAGGCAATCGACAATCCAAATTTTAATGCCTTTTAGATTCTCCAATATTTCCGGCGCCAGATAATTAGTATCGGTGGAATAAGCAAAATCGCCGGTTTTGAATCCAAGCGATATAATCTTCCCATGAGTCTGCGGAAAAGATTCGGCCACTATGTCGCCAATCACGAACTTATCATTATCCTGGATTTCATGCGGAAGCAAACAGGGCCGGTACCATATTCTCGGCACTTCCGGAATGAAGGCATAAGCGAATCTCGTTTTCATATCCGCCAGCGTTATGCTATTGGAATAAACGGGCAATGGTTTATTGCCGAGATGGCTGAAAGAGCGGAGTTCATCGAGTCCCGCAGTGTGGTCGGCATGTGCGTGGGTGAAAAGAACGGCATCAACTTTACGAATATTATTAGCAAGGGCCTGCTGGCGCAAATCCGGCGAACTATCGATTAAAAGCGCGGTGTTTTTTTCTTCGAGCAAAATGGAGGAGCGCAGGCGTTTGTTTTTTTGATTGGCGGATTTGCACACCTCGCAATCGCAGCCGATTAAGGGAACACCGGAGGAGCCGCCGCAGCCAAGAATGGTGATTTTCATTTTAGGCTACTCATTTTTAAGGCCGCTCCGCTTTGGTGAATAATTTGAAGAAATTTTCAGTAGTGGCCGCCGCCACTTCTTCATAAGCCACGCCTTTTAAACCGGCGATAAATTCCGCAGTATGCCGGGTGAATGCCGGTTCGTTGCGCTTTCCGCGCTCCGGGTTTGGTGCCAGATAGGGTGCGTCTGTTTCAACCAATATAACAGAAAGCGGCAGTTTTTTCACCAAGGCTTGTAATTCTTCCGCCTTCTTAAATGTCACGATTCCCGAAATGGAAATATATAACCCCAGTTCAATGGCCCTCTCAGCGAGTTTTTCAGAAGAAGTAAAGCAATGCAGTAACCCGGTGAATTTTCCCTTAAGCATTTCTAATTCCAGAATCTCCGCCATGTCATCATCGGCGTTCCTAGTATGAATTATCAGTGGCAGCCCGGTTTTCCGCGCTGCTTCGATGTGAATTAAAAATGATTCTTTTTGTGTATCGCGCGGAGAATGTTCATAAAAATAATCGAGCCCGGTTTCGCCGATGCCTATCACTTTGGGGTTTTCGGTGAGCTTTATCAGTCCCTCCAAAGTTATTTTTTCTTTTTCCACCTCATGCGGATGAATCCCGACTGAGCAATAAATATTGGGGAACTTAGACGCCACCGCCAAAACCCCGGGAAACTCGGAGATTTTTGTGCCGATAGTCTGCATGACACCGACGCCATTCTCACCAGCCCGCGCCACCACCGCGTCCAAATCCGCTGCGAAATCGGGAAAGTTTAAATGGCAGTGGGAATCGACGAGCATCAGTCAGTGCCAATTGCGGGAATGATTAATTATTCTGGATATACCGATTACATCATCTTCGATTCGATATACAATTGTAAACGGCATATCCGAAAGTATTAATTCCCGCGTTCCTTCTATTTTTCCTTCCTTGCCGAGAAGCGGAAACTTCTTTAAATGTTCGGCAATTTTATAAATACGCAGAGCCAGGTTCTGCGCTGCCTTTAAGTTATCAAGAGCAATAAAACCGCAAGCCTCTTCCAAATCCTTATCAGCAGAGCGCGACCATATAATTTTCACTTCTTGCCCCAATTCTTAATCCGCTTCAGCATCTCCTCATGGGTATAAAATTCTCCTCTATCCATCGCGTCGATTCCCTCTTGCACCTTTCTTATATAATCCTCTTCCTCCGCGATATATTGCTCTATCGCCTGCGCCGCTAGGTAGGATTTTGAGCGGTCGGTCACTTTGGCAAGTTTTTTTAGCCGCGCAGCTGTTTTCTTCGGCACTCTTACCGAAATCAGTTCAGAAACATTCATGATTATACCTCCATCTAGATGATGGTATTGTATACAAGTGATGATAATCAGTCAAGCTTGGCAATAAACCTAGGAAAAACTGCGACGGGCTCGGGCAGTTTTACTCCAGGTTTCAATGCATATTCCGGGCGCAAATGGCCGAACCGGCGCTCGAGCTCCGACACGGCCAGCAAATCCAATATCTTTCCTGCCGAATCCGGAATGAAGGGCTGGAGCATTATGGCCAGGCACCTGATGCCTTCAGCTAGGTAATATAAAATCGCCGCCATTAATTCCGGGTTGGTTTTCTTTTGCACCCATGGCGCTTCTTTGTCGATATAAGAATTCAGCCAGGAAGACATGGCGATTATCTCGGTGAGTATCTCCTGGAATTTGCAATCTAGATATTTTTTTCTTACCAGTTCCGGCGTTGCATTTTCAGTCACCTGCACGAGGTTTTTTAGTTCCTTATCGATGTCGCGGAGAGGCACGCCGGCAAACCCCGGCACCATTCCGCCGCAGTTTTTCTGAATCATGGAAAGCGTCCGCTGCACCAGGTTTCCAACATTATTTGCAAGCTCGGAATTAGTAACCGCTATCATTCTTTCCTCGGAAAAATTTCCATCCTGCCCGAAGGGAAATTCGCGCAGGAGAAAATAACGCGTTTGGTCGAGCCCGAATTTTTCCACGAGGCTTGAAGGAGCGACGACATTGCCGAGCGATTTGGACATTTTCTGCCCATCGACAGTCCACCAGCCGCCCGCAAAAATCTTTTTCGGCAACGGCAAATTCGCTGCCATCAGGAATGCTGGCCAATAAACCGCATGGAACCGGAGGATGTCCTTGCCGATAACATGGAGATTAGCGGGCCAGAATTGGAGGTTGGAGGTTGGAGGTTGGAGGTTGGAATCATTATTTCCAGTTTCCAGTTTCCAATTTCCAGACTCCTCTCCAAAGCCATCCGCGCTCAAATAATTCGCCAGCGCATCCAGCCAGACATACATGATATGTTTATCGTTCCCTGGCACCGGAATGCCCCAGGTGAAGGTGGTGCGCGAAATCGATAAATCCTTGAGGCCGCCTTTCACGAAACTGATTACCTCATTGCGGCGCGACTCAGGGGCGATGAAATCCGGGTTTTTTTCATAATGTTCCAGCAGTTTTTCCTGCCATTTGGAAAGATCGAAAAAATAACTTTCCTCCTCCACCCATTCAACATCGGCGCCGGTCGGCGCTTTACCTTCCACCAATTCGGCCTCGGTATAAAATGCCTCATCGCGCACCGAATACCAGCCGGCATATTTATCTAAATATATATGCCCGTTTTTCTCCAGCCGCCGCCATAGTTCCTGCGCTGATTTTATGTGGCGTGGCTCGGTGGTGCGGATGAAATCGTCATTGCTGAAATTCATCAGCTTGCATAAATCCCGAAAGCGCTGCGATACTTCATCGGTAAAAGCTTGCGGCGATTTTCCGGCTATTGAAGCTGATTTCTCTACCTTCTGGCCGTGCTCATCAGTTCCGGTTAAAAATTTCACTTTCGCACCATCCAGCCTTTTGAACCGCGCCAGAACGTCACAGGCGAGCGATGTATAAGCATGGCCGATATGCGGCGAATCATTCACATAATAAATCGGGGTGGTAATATAGAATTTTTCCTGGGACATTTATGCAGCTTTTTTGAATAAGTTAAAAATATTGGTGATTATCGCCCGGCGATCAAGGTGAAATATCTCCTCACTAGCATACCATTCTTGCAGGCTGGAAGCCAGGTTTGTCAGTTTCTGGGCTGAGGAAACAGCGAGTAATTTTGTCGCCGCTTCTTTTTCCATGGAGTCCAAAAAATTCAACTCTACGCCCGCCGAATATTTCGCCGCACGGTTTAAAAACCAGCCGATTAAGTAATTCACGGCATACCATTCTTCCTGGTTTTTTCCCGAAACGCTTTCGCCGAATTCTATTATTTTAGAAATATCCGGTTCGGGCATTAGCGTTATTATGGCGAGGAAATCTCGATAGATTGCCAGCGCGTCATTGCGCGCCAAAAGCAGCGCCAGCCCTGGTGCGCCATCTGCAGCCATGATTGCGAAATTCATTTCTTCCGGCCCTGCTTCCATTCTTGATTGCGTGAATATTTCACGGATTTTTTCCTCCGGCAGCGGGTGCATTTTAACTACGCTTGAGCGCGAGCGGATGGTGGGAAGCAGGCGGCCCGGCGAATGGCTTATTAGAATTAATATCGACTTCGCTGTCGGCTCTTCTAAAATTTTTAAGAGCGCATTGGTGGCGTTGCGGTTCATTTCATCAATGCTATCGATTATCACCACCCGCCAGCCGGATTCCGCTGAGCTCATGCGCAGGAACCCTGAGATTTTGCGCACATCCTCAACCGTTATTTCCTTTTTTTCCTCCTCCGGATTAGCTTTCAACGCCAGTAAATCCGGATGGCTGCCATGGGAAATTTTGGCGAATATCGGGTTTTCCGGATTCATTTGCAGGTTTATTTCCGGTGCGCCAAAAAGATTATCGCCCCTTTCCAGCCCGCGATTAATGATGAAGCGCGCCAGCCGATAAGCCAGGGTGGCCTTGCCGATTCCGCGCATCCCGCCGAGAAGGAACGCATGCGGCGCGCGGCCTGAGCCGAGAATTTTAGCAAGATTTTTCAGGCTGGCATCATGCCCGGTGAAAAATGGATTATTTTCCGGGGCTAACATTTATAAACTAATTCCCAGTTTTTTATTGACGGCTTCCAGCACTTTTTTCCGCACTATTTCTTTTGGCTTTGCGGCATCGATTACTGCGAATCTTTCCGGCTCTTTTTTAGCAATCTCTATAAAGCCATCTCGCAGCCGCCGGTGAAAATCCTTTCCCATTTTTTCAAAGCGGTTTTCTTTATCTCCCCGGGAAGATGCGCGGCTTAGGCCTTCTTCCACATCTACATCGAGAAGAATAGTTAAATCCGGCGTAAAATTTCCGACAACCAGGTTTTTGAAAATCTCGATATAAGCCGCGCTGACACCATGCCCAAAACCTTGATAGGCCATGGTGGAATCAACAAACCGATCGCATATTACATAATTTCCCGCCGCTAGTTCAGGCAGCATTAATTTTTGCAAATGCTCGCTGCGCGCCGCGAAATTCAATAATATTTCTGTCACCGGATTAAGTGCTGCATCGCCTTTCACCAATATTTCACGAATTCTTTCCGCCGAATCCACGCCGCCCGGCTCGCGGGTTTTTATGGCTTTAATTCCAGCTTTAGCGAAGCTTTCGGCGAGCAATACAACCTGCGTTGATTTCCCGCTGCCTTCACCGCCCTCGAAAGTTATGAGCTTACCGCGCGTCATCAACGGTGATTTAAGCGATAACTAATAGAGCGGATAATTCGCCCGAAGAATGATAATTTCTCCACATCGTTCCCGGCGAAAAGCGGCACCACGATATTTTCCACGCCCTGGCGCTTAATTACCAGATCGGCTATATGGTCGCCCTTCTTGATTGGCGCCGGAATCGGCCCGCTATAAACCACCTCAACGCTTATATTTTTCTTCAAATATTTATTGATAGTGAGGGCAATATCATTACCACCCACCAGCGGCACGGTTTTTTCGCGGCCATACCAGACTTCGGCGTTTTCCACCACTTCGCCGGCCTTGAAAAAATTAATGGTTTCGAATTCACGGAAACCATATTCCAGCAGCTTTTCCGCCTCATCGGCGCGTTCTTTTTCGCTCTCCAGGCCGTTTACCACCGAAATCATCCGGCGGCCTTCGCGTGCGGCGGAAGCGACGATGCCATAACCGCCTTCGTCCGTATGCCCGGTTTTCAGGCCATCAACGCCGATATTACGCGCAAGCAGCAAGTTGCGGTTATATTGGTGAATGCCGTTGAATGTATATTCCTTCTCGGAAAAATACGGGTAATATTCGGGAAAATCATGAATCAGCGCATGGGCGAGAATGGCGAGGTCGCGAACCGTCATATAATGCTCAGGGTCCGGCAAGCCGTTGGAATTGGCGAAATGGCTGCCTTTCATGCCGAGTTTTTCGGCCGCGGCATTCATTTCATGGGCGAAAACTTCCTCGGAGCCCGAAATTCCTTCGGCAACGACGATGCAGGCATCATTGCCCGATTGGATGATTATGCCGCGAATCAAATCCTCAATCGACACATGGCTATCCAGCGCGACGAAAGTTTTAGAGCCTTGCGTACGCCAGGCTTTTTCGCTGACGCGGAAACTATCATGGATGGAGAATGCGCCTTTTTTAAGTTTATCGAACAGCACATAAAGCGTCATCAATTTGCTCATCGATGATGGCGTCATCCGCTCATCGGGGGATTTTTCAAACAGCACCGTATTGGTATTATCATCGACTAGAATCGCATATTTGGCGCGGGTTTCCAGGCCTTGCACCTGCGCGCTAGCGGAAAAACCGGTGAGGAGAATCGTCAATATGACGGCAGAATATTTAATCACTGATAACGAACGCATCTTTAAAACCATAATTTACAATTGCATCAAGTTTTTGGTCGGCGGCTTTGCTGCTGGCGAGTGGCCCGAGGCGCAAGCGGTAAAACTGCACCCCGTTGAAAGCCGCGGGGATAATCTCAGCTTTTCCCTCCCGGCCTAGTTGCTCCGCAGCCGCTTCCGCCTTGCTCTGCTGGCGGTAAGAACCGGCTTGGATGTAATAGCTTTTCTTTCGCCCCTTGTCATTAGCGAATTTGACATTGGCGGGATGATTATCGGAGAAAGATTTTCCTACTTTGAAAGGAGATGGCGAGTTTTGCATGGGTGCGGTTTTCTGTAGAGCAGCGGATTGTGGCGATAAATCCGCTATTTGCACCGGCTCGGAAGGTGCGTTCAAAGCCCGGGCGACTTCCGTGGCATTGGCATCCGGAATCAGCGAGGAGGGCTGGTTTGCCGAGGCGATAGAAGTATATGAAGTGCGGCGGCCTTCATAAGGGTTCTGCCCCGGCGGGAAAAGCAGCGCGGTTTCCTCCGGCAGATAATCAACCTGCACTTTCGCAATGCCCTGATTCAAAAAACCCAGCCGCTCGGCGGCATGGTGCGATACATCGATGATGCGGCCGGCGGCAAATGGCCCGCGGTCATTCACGCGCACCACCACGCTTTTGCCGTTCTGCAAATTAGTTACGCGCGCCATGCACGGCATCGGCAAGGTTCTATGCGCCGCCGTCATCGCATATTTATCGAAAGTTTCGCCGTTGGCGGTGCCTTTGCGGTGGAAATCCTCGCCATACCAGGAAGCCATGCCGGTTTGGGAATATTTCAAATCAACCTGCGGATAATACCATTCGCCCTTGACGCTATAAGGCTTGCCGACTTTAGCGACATCGACATTCTCCTCAGGCGTGAACTGATGCCCGATTGGATATTTACCGCCGGATGAGGAGCAGGCGGAAATCGCAGCTATGAGAAACAGGGAAAGAAGAATGCGTGGCATTGCTACTCTATATCCCCCGCCATCATGCATATTGAGGTTGCGAAAAAGAGCGAGCGGTTCCATTTCATGATTTTTTTATAATTATCGTAAACGATATAATAATCGCCGCCTTCCAATATATCGGAATTATTATCCTCAAGATTTACGATGGAAGCCACTTTGCTGTCATTCCCGCCATTATCGCCGATTATTTTCACGCCATGCGCGCGCCAAAACCCTACGGTGTTTTCATTTTTAATATTGGCTTCCTTCAAGTCAAACCCGGCAGGCAAGGTGACTTTCTGGCAGATGCCGTCATTCTTTTTCCAGCCGAGACTATGCAGGTAATTGGCAATCGACCCGAAAACATCGGCCTTGTCGCCCCAGATATCGCGCCGCCCGTCATTATCCTCATCCACGGCGTAGGTGAGGAAAGTCGATGGCATGAATTGGCTCTGGCCCATCGCCCCGGCCCATGAGCCTTTCATATCGGCCCCGGCGATATTGCCCTGATCGATGATTTTCAAGGAATCGATTAACTCGCCGCGGAAAAATGCGCCGCGTCTGCCGTCATAGGCGAGAGTCGCGAGCGAGGAGACGACATTATAATTCCCCATATAACGCCCGAAATTCGATTCCATGCCCCATAGCGCCACGATGGCTTTTGCATCCACGCCATATTGTTTTTCCACGGTGCGGAGGAGCGGCAGGTTTTCATGATAGAATAAATTAGCGTCGGCGATTTTTTTATCGGTAAGCACTGAGGAAATATATTGCCGGAAGGGAACGAAATTCCCGCGCTGGCGGTAATCCAGCTCCACCACTTTCGGCAGATATTCAGCATTATCGAGGTTCGCTGCCAAGGTTTTCTCGGAGATGTTTTTATTGGCGGCTTCCAGCCGCACCTCATTTAAAAAATTCCGAAAATCCTGCTGGCTGTAGCTGCGCGGCGTTGGGCCGCCAGATAGCATGGAGCAACCGGCAAGCAATAGAACGGCCAGGCAGGTGGAGAATTTTATGTGATTCATTAGAAAACCTTTTTGTTTATTTATTTTGCTGCAGGTTAATGTACATTAGCAAATATGGCAAAAAATTTATTACAGGAATTGCTTCTAGGGCAGTGGCGGGACCCGGACGGAAGAGAAAACGTCACACTTCCGGTGCAGGAGATTATTATTGAAAATAATATCACCGCGCGCGCGCCGGAATATCTGGAAAAATATCGGGCAAGACGGTTTCTGCTGGTGGCCGATGAAACCACTTATGAGGTTCAAGGGCGCGCCATCGAGGAAAATATAAAAAGAAAAGGCTGGGAAATTTCCTCTCTGATATTGAAGAGCGGAATTGAAGCCGCAATGGAAAATATCGCCGGAATAAAGGCCCGCGCGGGCGCGGCGGAGATTATTATTGGGGTCGGCAGCGGAACCATTAGTGATTTATGCAAATATTCAGCCTTCCTGTTAAAAATTCCCTATGTGGTTTTTGCCACCGCGCCATCGATGAATGGCTATGCTTCCGCGAATGCCTCGCTCAAAATCGGCAAATATAAGAAAAGCCTGCCTGCGCAAATGCCCGCCGGAATTTATTTTGATCTCGATATTTTGGCCAGGGCGCCCGAGCGATTGATAAAAAGCGGCATCGGGGATTTATTATGCCGCCCAAGCGCGGAGGCCGATTGGCGGCTTTCGCATTTATTGCTTGGCACGCCTTTCAAAACCGCGCCGTTCATGCTGCTCAAAGAAAATGAAAAACAATTATATGAATTAGCGCCGGAGATTCTTAAAGGCGATATGGCGGCAATCAGGATATTGGCCGAGGGGCTGATTCTTTCCGGCATCGGAATGTATATTTGCGGCGGCAGCCAGCCGGCCAGTCAGGGCGAACATTTGATTGCGCATTATATGGAGATGCTGCATCCGGAATTGCCGAAAACTTTCCATGGCGAGCAAATCGGCGTTACCACTCTCACCATGCTAGATATTCAGGCGCAATTGCTTGGAAACGAAATCAGCGCCGGGGATTATAAAGCGAGCGAAGAGAAAATAATCCGCACTCTTGGCATGGAAATTGGCGTACAGGCGGCGCGCGCGGTTGGGAATAAAGCTGAGGCTTATAAAAACTCCGGCGTCCGCGAAAAAATAAACCGCGAATGGAAATCCATCGCCGCGCAAATTACCCCGATATTGGAGAAAAAAGAAAAAATATATGAAATATTAAAAGCCGTCGGCGCGCCGACAACGCCCGCGGATCTCGGCTGGAGCAGCCATTATCCGGGCGCAGTTAGCCATGCCTTCATGCTGCGCGATAGGTTTACCTTTTTAGATGTTGCCCATATTGCTAGGCTTTAGCTTTATAGTTTTGTGAGTTTCTCGTATTTGTTCATGAGTTTTTTACTGCCTGACTTGGCTATTTTCCGGCGGATGGCCTCCATTTGTTCGGCGGTTGTTGTCGAGTCGGCGGCAGCGCGGTTAAGTTCTTCCTCGATGGGTTTTGCCTTTTTATAATTGAAATCCTCCCGCAGCTCGTCATAAGTTTCCTGCAATTTTTCGTCTCCGAGCTTGCCGACTTCGCGTCCTATCTCATCCATCTGCTCGGCGGTTGTTCTACTGCTAATAGCGGCGCGGCGCAATTCTTCTTTAAGGGCAATTGTTTTTCTCTCAATATAGGCTTTGCGGTATTTCTCATAGCTGTTTTTAAGGCTTTTACTGCCGGAATTTTTCACCATCTTTTCGATCTCATCTATTTGCTCGATAGTAGTGCCATTATTTTCGGAAGCGCGGAACATCATATCGCGTACTTCCTCTATATTATCCGGTCTAATTCCCTTGCGGCGGAATTCGGTTCTTAAATTTTGCAGCTCCTCGTCCGCTTGCACTTCCTCCGCGGGTTTTACCAGATTGAAGGCGCTGAATAACCTGCGTCCCAGCGCTATTTTCCCTGCGGTTTTCATAATCGGGTCAGCCAATACTCTCTTGGCCAGCCCGCCGCCAGCAGTGCCGCCGGTGAATCCTGGAATTATCATGCCGCGTGCCGAACTACCATAATTTCCTGTCATTTGTCCGGTGCGAGAATCTATATCGCCACTGGCTGTAGATGCGAGATTCGGCTGATAGAGCATATCGCCCAAAGTGCTGAGTTTGGTTGCCAGATCGGGAACGGTATCCATGAATTTGCTGGTCGCAATCGTCATCAATGTCCATTGGAAGGTGCTTAAAGCCGTAGTATAAAAAACCGATTGCGGCGGAGCGGTAGGAGGGATGGTAATCATGGTCGCGAAGCCAAGCGGATAAGTCACCGGCTGCACGCAGATAGTGCAGGGGATTTCCCCTTGATTAAAGCCATAGCTTGGAATGGTAAATGAGAAGATTAGTAAATCCACTATATAATTATGCGGCACGACAACGCCGCCATCATATAATCCCTTAATTACCTGGCTGATATCCAGTAAATCCGCTGCTATAAGGAAATAAAAGAAAATTATCATCGGCTGGAATATGTAGCTGATCATAACATGCAGCCAGCCCTCGAACATTTTTTTGGTTTGTTCAAACAATAGAAGGCAAAAAAATACCGGTGCGAACATCAGGCAGAAAGTAATGGCAATTAAAGATAGCCCCAGAGTTTTGAACAGGGTTATCATCGCCTTGAACATGAAAAAAAATCCACAGGACATCAGGGCCGAAAGGAAAAATCCCGGACCGCATAATAGGAAAGCTATCATAATGGCCGATGATTTCCATACTATCTGGATCTGCGTGTTGACAATGCTATCGATATAGGTAAATGCCCCGCTAACCATGCTGTTGCCGGCATCGGTGCTGGAGAGGCCGGCGCTTGGGCCCGCGGTGAATATGGCCATCTGATCCATGGCCGTTATGAAAAACCGGAAGACATAAATGAAGAAATCGCACTGGATTGTAGTATTGGTAAGGGCATAAACGAAGCAGAGCTTAAAAATACGCGTAACGAAATCCTTACTTTGCGTGCCCGATATGCCCATCAGGAAGGCATAGCCGAAAAGCGCCATATAGATAATCAATATGATGTGAATGGTTGGTGCCAGTGCCGTGACGATATTGATGTATATGGTGCCGAAGGCATTAGTTATATTATATTGCACCAGGCATAATGTCGCCCTTAGGATGTGATAGCTGGGCGGCGTTCCCGGCGGTGATCCTACTGGTGTTGGGTCTTGATAAGGGCAGGCGGCGGCCGCAGTTGCGGAATTTTGAAGGTTATAGCAATTAATGTTATCGGCAAAACTTTCCTTAGGCCCGAAAAAAAGCGCCAATAGCAGAAGAAAGATACCGAGAACCTTTATGTGGAGCATATCCATCGTATTAATAGGGCAACATTTCCCCACTATACCACTTTTTTAACAAAAGGCGGCAGCCATTTTTCCGGAGCATCGCCATTCTGCGTAACCATCTTTTCCATTAGCTCTATTGCTTTGATATCGGGTGAAAGTATGGCCGCGATATCTTTCATATCGGCGATATCGAATTTCACCAAGGTGGAGGATTCCCCTTGTTTTATAATCAGATTCCGGGCATTTTCCCGTAAAGGGCCCACTGCCTCCAGCTCTTCGAACCGCATATTGCAGTTTTCCGCGCATTCCTCATCGTAATCGGCGGAAAGAAACAGCAATGTACTTATATCCTTCAGCGAAATTTCCGGTTTAAGCTTTGCTGCGGCTGCCGAAGCATCCAGGCTCGCAAAAACCACCGCGCAATTGCGGGCTTTCATTTCCCCGAGCCATTCGCTTAAATTTGGCATGAATATAGGAGATTCCGGCCACGAAACATCATCCAGCACGACGAAAGCCGGTTTTCCACTTAAAGAAATCTTCGTTCGCTGTAATAGATATGCCATTACGGCATTATAAGCTTCCGGCTCGGATTCCAGCTTGCCTAATTCAAAACCTGTAATTTCTCCTAAGGTTATATTATCGGCGTCATTATCAAAGATATATCCATATTTGCCGCTGCCATGCCAATGGCTGAAATTCTCCAGGTAAGTTTGTAACTCCGCCTCCTCAAGAAACGGAACTATATTTCCAAGCTTCCTTTGCGCCGGGGCCAGAGAATAAATGCGTGCTACTATTTCCGGCAATTTTTCCCTTGCGCTTGTTGGAAGCGAAGTGCCTAAAGCTAATAAAAATTCCAGCATTTGCCCCAGAAACAACCGATTATCCGGTGAATCCGGGAGCAGTAATGGGTTCATTTTAAGAGTGAGATTAAGTTGCCCGCCATTACCAGAATAAATTTTCCCGTCCAGACCTTTAAGAAAAACTTCCGCGCTACGGTTTTTGGTGAAATAAAAAATCTTGGGCGAGAGCTTGCGGCTTTCGCCAAGCAGAAAATGCAGCAGGTGATTTTTCTGCCGCTCCTCGCGGCCGAGAATGAGGCTGTGACCATTATCCCCTATATGGAAATTGAAGAAATACGGGGTGTTATCCGGCGTCAGGAATGTCGTGATGGCGGCGCCCCAATGGTTGCCGGTGCGTGCGCCCATTTTAATATTGGTGACCGAGGCAAAAGCCGCCAATTTGTCGGAAGGTGTATATGAGCGGCGCCGGATAAAGGAAAAATTCGCCGGCAGCTGCGACCAAAAGCAATCCTCCATCATCAAATCCTCCCGTACTATAACCAGCCCCAGCATCGCCAGCTCGGCGCTGAATCTTCTGGCTTCGCTTTCCAAATCCGCCAGGCTATCCTCCATCATCATTATAGTCACCTGGTGCTCGGCGTAAGCCGCCTCGGCGCCGGAATCCTCCTTGGTTATTTCGGTTAGACCCGAAGTTTCGGCGAATTCCTCATCCTTGCTTACCTCCATTATATATTGCTGATATTCATAATCCTTAAGGGCTTTATCCCGGCTTATGAAATCCACCGTTTCGGTGATGATGCCCTCGAACGGCTGCTCAAAAATATCCGCCAGCGCTTCCGGCGGCAGCTCCGTATATTCCTTAGCGCTGAAAATACCAGCGAAGCAGTGAGTTTGGTGGTTTTTTATCTCGATGGCGTTAAAGCCGAAGGAAACTTTATTTTCCATCAGTTTCTGCGATATATCATATTCTCCAAGCCTAACCGCAGCGGGGGAGAGATTAATTATTTTGTTAAAAAATTCGGTCGGCTCGGAATGATAGATTCCGTTTCTTGCAAAAGCTTCCAGCTTTCTGGCGCTATAGCCTTTCAAGGAAAGTATTATATTGCCGGTAACTTCCGCAAGGCGGGCATGGGCTTTCTCAAGATATTTATTGCCATGGCGCTTCTGGCTCCAAAATGAAAGTGACAGCAGGGTTTCATTGAAGCTCTTTAATGAAAAAACCTCTCCCTGATGAATTATGGTTATATAAAATTCATTGATGAACCGCCTATCCAGCATGTTTTTTTTGCGCCACTCCTTATCTATATAATCGCTTAAAATATCAGGGTGCTGGCCCGGCAGTGAAATATCCCGGCGCGTGCGCAGCGTATGAAACCAAACAGAGAAATCAGCTGATTTGATATTTTCCCTGATGGCTTTCCGCACTTCTTCGCGGAGCGTGAAAAGGATTTTTCCGGCATCACCTTTAGGGATAGTGCTATCAATGCCGGAGCGGATTCTTATGGTTTGCAGCAGTTCGCCGTTTTTAGTCAGGATTGTCCCGGCATCATAATGGCAGGCGAAGGGGATAAAGTCGGAAGACTGATGCTCGGATTGAATCTCGCTGTTTTTTTCCTTTGGCACTTTAAAAAATGTCTGGCGTTGGTGCGCCGTTTAAGAAGTTGACTGCGAAAGAGACAAGGAGTTACCTGAGAAAATCGGTAACCCCCTGGATATAGTTCCGGTAACCGGCTATTAGCAGGCGGTGGTGCCGCCGACGAAAGTGTTTATAAGTGCGCCGGCGCCGAAAATCAGCGAGATACCAACGCCGACTAGCATTGCGGTGCTCCAGTTCAGTTTTCCGAAGAAAGCGGCAATGCCAAGGAAGCAGATGGCGAATGTGGCAATCAAACGCGCCGGTGCGCCGGTTAATATAGCGAGTACGGTGCTTAATACCGAACAAAAAGAAGTGCCGGCAGCAAATGCCATGTCCGGCATCATCCCAAAAACCACCGCCAGGAAGGCCAAAGTGCCAACCCTCCAATAGCAGTCGATGTTACGGTGTAATTTAGATTGGTTTATTAACATTTTTTATCTCCTTTAAGTATTTAATTTAAATCTATGAAAGCCTGAATATCGGTTAAAATCCCTTATAATGCATAAGCCTCCACCTTCCAAGTCCTAATCTATCATTCAAGAAAGCCTGAGGGATGGATTTATGTTTCATGGTTGTATTATTACCATACGAATATTACAGTTTTATGACAAAAATTATTAAAGTTTTGTGACAGAAGGGTTTCTCTAAAGATAATTCTTCTTGTTATTTACATAAAATAGGCTGTAAAAAATCTTATCTTATCCAATAACCTAAATATCAGGAGAAAATATGCTGGCGCAGAAAAATAATCAGGCGGAAGGAAAAATTGCGGCTAAATTGCGAGAACTCGGGCTGGAATTGCCGGAAGCGGCCACCCCGGCGGCTAATTACGTTCCTTATGTAATAAGCGGCAATCAATTATTCATCTCCGGGCAAATCACCGCCTGGAACGGCGAGGTGAAATTCATCGGCAAGGTGGGCAAGGATTTCGATATCGCCAAGGGCCAGGAAGCCGCTAAAATCTGCGTTCTCAACGTGCTCGCTCACGCTCAGGCCGCTTGCGGCAGCTTGGATAAAATCGTCCGCTGCATCAGGCTTGGCGTATTCGTTAACTCCACTCCGGAATTCACCGATCAGCCGCAAGTAGCCAATGGCGCCTCCGATTTAATGGTGCAGCTTTTGGGTGAAAAAGGCAAGCATGCGCGGTTCGCTGTCGGCGTTTCCGGCCTTCCGCGCGGCGTCGCCGTGGAAGTGGATGCCACTTTCGAAATTGAATAGGTTCTTCCGGGCAAAAAACTGTTGTAAATGCTCATAAAAAGTGTATAAAACACCTCGACTAACCGAACGTTTTTATATAAATAAAATATAACCGGAGTTTAACTTTATGAAAAAAATCGCTTTACTCACCACCGTTCTTTTCGCTTCCACCGCCGTTTTCGCTGGCACCATCGCTAACAATAGCGGCAAAGACGAAACCCTGAAAGTCGAACTTAACGGCAAAAAATCCGACCTCACCATCAAAGCCGGGCAAACCGCTTCGGTTGATGATGCCGCTTCGGTATCTTATAAAGGCAAAACTCAAAAAGCTAACCAAAACCTGGAAATCAATTCCAAGAAAGAACTGGCTCCTGCTCCGCAAAAAGGCGCTGCCGCTGCTCCTGCTGCTGGTAGCCCTGCCGCCGCTACCAATGCTGCTGCTCAGCCTAGCCAACAACAACCAACTCCTGCTTCTGCTCAGCAACAACAAAACAAAGCAGCTGCTCCGCAAACTTCCAATCAATAGTTTGTAGTAAGGTTTGACTTTAAAAAGGGCCCTGCTTTGCCGGGCCCTTTTTTATGGGCTCCATGATTTACTTGTATAACTACAACCCCACCCGCTTCCTAATTTCCTCAGCCACCGCCAAACTATCATTCAGCTTTGGAATCCCAACCTTCCAGTTTTCCAACCTTCCATCTTTTTCCACTTCGCCAGCTTCCGCCAAAGGTTTCGCCAGCCCGCGAGCATATAATGCCTGATGCAATTTCTGGTATTTACTAGTGGTGAAATCGTCCGAGGAATAAATATATACCGGCTTTCCCGTCGCGCAGGCTTCCGAACACATTGAAACCGAATCGCCGGTTGCGATAATTCCATCGGCTAGGCCTAGGAATCCATAATAAGGGTTTTCGCCCGCAGAGCTTGCGCCTTCCCGCCAATCATGCAGGTAATAGCGGCAGGTGAGATTCGCCGTTAATATTTCCAGCATTTCCGCGCTCGTCCTGCGGCTGGTGGTTATGAGCAAAGAGCCGCCAAACCGGTTGGCCAAGTTGGAAGAAAGCACCGCCAGATTTTTCGCATGCCGCCCGGCGAATTCCCGCTTATGCGAGCTGCCGCCGATTAACATGGCGAATCTAGGTTCGGGAAAATCAGCGAGCCGGGCCCGCCATTTATCCGCTTCGTCATTTAAAATCTTATCGGTAACGCGGTGCGGCGCGCCGATAGTTTCGAAAACATTCCCATGATGCGGCACCCTGTCATGCAACGGCGCGGCAATCAAATCGAAATCATGGGCGGGAAAAGTCGGCCATTGAATCTGCGCCAGGAAGCATTTGGGGTTTTTTGCTTTTATGTAAGTTGCGACCGCTGCCAGCCGCCGCGCCGTTGCAATCACCATATCCGGCCAGGGTGGCGATAATTCCTTAAGCGAAGTTTGCGCTATTCCAAGGCTAGTGCGGTTAATGATGAAGTTCGGCAATTTGATGAAGGAATTAAACTCGACCCGCTTAATCTCAAACGGCAAGCCAAGCGCCTCCGCCACCCCAAGCGACTGGCTGGTATTTCCCGCCCGCTCATCCAGCAGCACCCATATTTTTAAATTTTTCATGCGGTCTTGCGGCCTTTGAGCTTGAATACGTACGCCACCACTTCCGCCACCGTTTGGTAATGTTGCTCGGGGATTTCGTCGTCAATTTCCATTGATTCATATAATGCCCGGGCGAGCGGCACATTTTCCACTATCGGAATATTATGTTCCTTGGCCACTTTGCGAATAGCGAGCGCCACTAAATCCGCCCCTTTGGCCACCATTACCGGTGCGCGCATTTTCGCCTGCTCATATTTGAGGGCGACGGAAAAGTGGGTCGGGTTGGTGATTACCACATCGGCTTTCGGCACCGCCGACATCATGCGCCGCCGCGCGCGCTCCATGCGCAGTTGGCGCAGGCGGCCCTTTATCATCGGGTCACCTTCGCTCTGTTTGGATTCATCTTTAATTTCCTGTTTAGTCATGCGCAGCGATTTCATGAAAGCCATGCGCTGGTAAAGATAATCCAGCACCGCGATAGCGCCCATCATTATACACACGCCGACCATGAACCGGAACGCCACTTTCCCGAGCAATATCATCATCGCTCCCACCTCATAGCCGGGCAGGTTTTCGATATTAGGCATATAAGGC